>OJYE01000004.1_pt1 | contig 229365 bp, 205 predicted proteins | sample 1600871 | NCBI WGS metagenome assembly OJYE01 (sample SAMN04436731, study PRJEB24849) | human gut metagenome | biome: human gut; feature: NICU; material: stool | host: Homo sapiens | place: USA: Saint Louis, MO | collected 2010-11-13 | reverse complement strand
GCGTTGAGCTAACCGGTACTAATGAACCGTGAGGCTTAACCTTACAACGCCGAAGATGTTTTGGCGGATGAGAGAAGATTTTCAGCCTGATACAGATTAGATTAACCGGCGACAAGCGGGTTAATGAAACAGAATTTGCCTGGCGGCCTTAGCGCGGTGGTCCCACCTGACCCCATGCCGAACTCAGAAGTGAAACGCCGTAGCGCCGATGGTAGTGTGGGGTCTCCCCATGCGAGAGTAGGGAACTGCCAGGCATCAAATTAAGCGAAAGGCCCAGTCGGAAGACTGGGCTTTTTTGCGTTGGTGCGGAATAAATGCCGGATGCGACGCTGGCGCGTCTTATACTCCCACATAAGCCAGATTCAACAGCGAATACGTCTTCCCCAAATTGCCCACTTCCATACTTCCTCCTTACCAGAAATCTATCCTTAAGCTCCTTAATAACCATTTTCCTGCTAACTAAATTCATGGTTAAGGTTGCATAATGATATGCAACAAATGTATAACATTTTTCTTACCAAAAAATAAACAAAAGCGACCGACAAAAGCATTGGATTACGGCAGGAGACATAATGGCATGGCTGAAAGTACTGTAACGGCAGACAGCAAACTGACAAGTAGTGATACTCGTCGCCGCATTTGGGCAATTGTTGGGGCCTCTTCAGGTAATCTGGTCGAGTGGTTCGATTTCTATGTCTACTCGTTCTGTTCACTCTACTTCGCCCACATCTTCTTCCCTTCCGGGAACACGACGACTCAACTACTGCAAACAGCAGGTGTTTTTGCTGCAGGATTTCTGATGCGCCCAATAGGCGGTTGGCTGTTTGGCCGCATAGCCGATAAACATGGTCGCAAAAAATCGATGCTGTTATCGGTGTGTATGATGTGTTTCGGCTCACTGGTTATCGCCTGTTTGCCAGGCTACGAAACAATCGGTACCTGGGCTCCGGCATTATTGCTTCTCGCGCGTTTATTCCAGGGATTATCCGTTGGCGGAGAATATGGCACCAGCGCCACCTATATGAGTGAAGTTGCCGTTGAAGGGCGCAAAGGTTTTTACGCATCATTTCAGTATGTGACGTTGATCGGCGGGCAACTGCTAGCTCTACTGGTTGTCGTGGTTTTACAACACACCATGGAAGACGCTGTACTCAGAGAGTGGGGATGGCGTATTCCTTTCGCGTTAGGGGCTGTGTTAGCTGTTGTGGCGTTGTGGTTACGTCGTCAGTTAGATGAAACTTCACAACAAGAAACACGCGCTTTAAAAGAAGCTGGATCTCTGAAAGGATTATGGCGCAATCGCCGTGCATTCATCATGGTTCTCGGTTTTACCGCTGCGGGCTCCCTTTGTTTCTATACCTTCACCACTTATATGCAGAAGTATCTGGTAAATACTGCGGGAATGCATGCCAACGTGGCGAGTGGCATTATGACTGCCGCATTGTTTGTATTCATGCTTATTCAACCACTTATTGGCGCGCTGTCGGATAAGATTGGTCGCCGTACCTCAATGTTATGTTTCGGTTCTCTGGCAACCATTTTTACCGTTCCTATTCTCTCAGCATTGCAGAACGTTTCCTCGCCTTATGCCGCTTTTGGTCTGGTGATGTGCGCCCTGCTGATAGTGAGTTTTTATACTTCAATCAGTGGAATACTGAAGGCTGAGATGTTCCCGGCACAGGTTCGCGCATTAGGCGTTGGTCTGTCATATGCGGTCGCCAATGCTATATTTGGTGGGTCGGCGGAGTACGTAGCGTTGTCGCTGAAATCAATAGGAATGGAAACAGCCTTCTTCTGGTATGTGACCTTGATGGCCGTGGTGGCGTTTCTGGTTTCACTAACATTGCACCGTAAAGGAAAAGGGATGCGGCTTTAGTGACGGGTCAGTTGCCAGACGGTATAGCCGGTGCTTGCACCGGCGATATCCCAGGCAAAATCCTTCCAGCTCCAGCCGCTCCCCTCAGGGCGGCTATCCCAAAGCTCTTTTGACGCCCCCAGACTGACAGAGAACATCAATCCAAACATGGCACTGCGATCCCGGCTCATCCCCTGATGCTGTGAATATTCATTTCCGGCGGCGGAAAGCATCGCCGAGGCGATAAAGTGTTGAGCTTTATCCTGCCCGCTCCAGCTATCGTTAGCCATATGGCTGCATCCAGAAAGTAACAATAGCGAACAGACAAAAAGAATACGCAAAACGTGGCCTCCAAAAAACAAACCCCGTACAGGACGGGGTTGTGATTACAGGATGCGGCTAATTAATCGGTCGATGCGGATACGGCGCAAACGGCGGATGAGTTTACGAACCTTCACCGGATAATCGGCAATACTTTGCAGATCGCGGTAGTGCTTAACGATGGTGGTATGCTCGCGGATCAGATCCAGTTCTTTCTCTCGCTGTGGCGCAAGCTCCAGTTGCGGATCGTGGATCAAAATGGCGTTTTCCAGATCCAGACGCCAGGCGCGCGGGTTCAGGTTATTACCGGTGATCAACATCCACTTATCATCAACCCACATCCCTTTCAGGTGATAGGTGTTGTCGTCATCTTTCCATAACCGAACTACTAACTGGTCAGTGTTGACGTAATACTGTAAACGACTCAGGAAACGACGCAGATTGATCTCATAGAGATAAGGCAATGCGCCAATTATCTTGAAAGGTTCATCTTCCGGAATGTAGAAGTCATTCGCGGTTTTATCACCAACAATAATTTCGACCTTTTTCCCTTCGCGCAGCAACTGGATAATATTGCGCACAAGGATTGCTGGTAGGTTGAAGTAAGGTGTGCAGATGGTTAGTTTCTGCTCGGCACAAGGCATAAGATGGAAAATAGTCTTGTTCAACAGACTCGATTTCCCCAGCCCCACTAGCGGCGTTACGGAAAGCTGATCGTTGTCGGCATCGCCCTGGAAATGATAAGCGGCATCACGCAGCTCCTGGCGGAACAGACGAATATCGTTCTTGATTTCCGGGCTTTTTGGCCGATTAACATCATCCAGACGATTAACGCCGCGGCCATTCATAATATTCTGTGTAACCCATTCAAACATAATGTCTGACATCTTACGGTTACGGATCAGATGATAACGGTCGTAGCGATATTTATCGTGCTGATGCAGGTAAACATCGTTCAGGCTGGCACCGCTATAAAGTACGCTATCGTCGATGATAAAGCCTTTAAAGTGCAGAACACCAAGGGCTTCACGGGTATTGATTGGAACGCCATAAACCGGAACATCTACGCCCGGATTTTCCTGCGCCATGCGGCAGTACCAGTCAGCGTTAGTGTTAGATGCCGCAGCGCCAATGCGTCCACGTTGTGCACGATGCCAGTCGACCAGCACCCGCACATCCAGTTCCGGACGCTGCCTTTTAGCCTCATACAACGCGTTCAGAATGCCTTTGCCACCGTCATCCTGTTCGAGATACAGGGCGACAATGCAAATGCGCTGCTTCGCGCTGGCTATTTTTTCCAGCAGCGTCTCCCGGAAGTCGGCGGGAGCGTAAAAGAAATCGACATCATCAACTGATTGAGAAATCTTGGGTAGTTGGGCAAGGTGTTGTTGATGTTTATTACGCTTAAATTTTGACAACATCACAGTGCATTTCTTCTCTGTTCATTGAAGGGTCCTCTGTGCAATGCAGACGACATAAGCGGGCAATAATAACACCAGTCCCGATTAAGTGGTCAACATTTCCAGTACCTTACTCATGATTCCTCGCGCTGGGCAAGATTTAGCGTAAGCCCAACGATCCCCTCTTCGAGCTGGATATCAACGTTAAACCCGAGCTTGCGGGCCAGCGCCACCATGCCACGATTGTTTGGCATCGTAATACCATTCAGACGTTGTAGTCCGTGATCTCGCGTATAGGTAATCAACTTTTCCATTAAGCGTCGACCTAAGCCTAACCCTTTGAGATCCGAGCGAACCAGCACGGCAAATTCGGCATCGATGTTATCAGGGTCGGAGATCGCACGTGTGACGCCGAGGATCTCTTCCGTTTGATCAATTCGTCGTACCGCTACAAATGCCATTTCCCGATCGTAGTCGATCTGCGTCATGTTGGCTAAATCTTCATGGGTAAATTCGTTGATCTCGCTAAAGTAGCGGTAATAAAGATCTTCTTTGGTGACTCGCGAAATGAATTGCTGAAGCTGTGGCTCATCTTCTGGCAAAATCGGGCGGAACAAGCAGCGTTCACCGTTTTTCAATTCTACCCATTCTTCCAGCTGATGCGGATAAGGGCGCACAGCCAGCCGGCTCTCGTTATCACCTTCAAACGGCGCGATATCCAGCGTGACATCCAGCGCGGTAAATTCACTGCCAGAAGCCAGCAAAGGATGAATATCCAGACGCTGAATTTCCGGGCAATCGACAATCAAGTTGGAAACCTGCACCAGAAGCTGGCTCAAGCCTGCAACATCCAATGGGCGTAGCGCACTGCGTGCACGAATCTTTTTACTTTTGATCCCCTGAATAACCAGATAGCGGGCCAGGTTCATGTTCAGCGGCGGCAGTGCGACGACGGCTTGATCTTCAGGACGCCACTCCACACCGCCTTCACCCAGCATGATTAACGGCCCGAAAACCGGATCGTGCTCAACCACAACCCGCAACTCCTGAGCGCCAGCACGGTTAGCCATACTTTGCACCAACAGGCCGTGGACCCGCGCCTGCGGCCAGGCCATTTTTACGCGATCGAAAATAGCGTTTGCCGCTTGCTGGACTTCATTGGCTGTACGTAGGTAGAGCATGACGCCCTGAACTTCCGATTTATGTGGAATATCCGGCGAGCGCAATTTCAGTGCCACCGGATAGCCAATCTGTTTGGCAATATGTACCGCTTCGGTGCTATCACTGGCAATCCAGGTAGGGAGAGTATTCATACCATACGCTTGCAGGATGGGCTGAACTTCATGGGTATCGAGCGACGTAGCCCCTTCGGCAATCGCATGTTGCAACAGAAGATGCGCTTCTGCGGTATTGGAAGTCAGATTGCTGGGCAACGCCGGCGTTTCGCGTAGTTGCTTCTGATTACGCCGGTACTCGACCATATGCATAAAAGCAGTGATGGTTCCTTCCGGAGTACGGTAGGTCGGCAGCCCGGCTTCGCTGAATAAACGTCGTGCCTCTTGCGAGGAGTGCTCGCCGCACCAGTTCGTCAGCAAAGAGACATATTTGCTGCGGGGATGATGCTTTACCGCTTCAATTAATACTTGCGCGCTTTCTGTTGCGGGAGCAGCGGCGCTGGGCGAATGAATAACCATCAGCGCATCAAAATCCTGGCTGTGGAGCAGAATGTCCAGCGTTTTGACATAATGCTCGCTGCTGGCGTCATCGCGCAGATCGAGCGGGTTAGAGATTGCCACATGCCCTGGCAGTGCATCGCGCAGTTTCTGGCAGGTTTCTTCGCTTAGCGTTGCCAGCTTGCCATTGCGTGACCATAAGGCATCCAGCGCCAGCGCGGCAGGCGCAGCACCGTTGCTGATAATCATCAACCGGTCGCCACGCAGCGGGCGCATATGGCTAAGGGTTTCCACCGCCGAAAACAGTTCGTGGGTGTCCTGTACCCGCAACAAACCGGCACGCTGAATAGCTGCATCCCACGCCGGATCCATTCCTGCCGTGGTGTTCAACAGACGTTGAGCCGCCGGGCTACGTCCGCTTTTAATCACCAGAATCGGTTTATTACGTGAGGCGCTACGGGCCGCCGAAACAAAACGTCGCGCATCACTTAATTGTTCGAGATAGAGCAGGATGGCGCTGGTTTTACTGTCGCGCGCCAAATAGTCGAGCAATTCATCAACGTCGATATCCAGGCTGTCGCCGAGCGCAATAAAGTAGGAAAAGCCCATCTCACGCTGTTGCGCCCAGTCGAGGATGGTGTTGGAGACAGCAGCCGATTGCGAAATAAACGCCAGCTTGCCGCGTTTAATCGGCACAGGTGAAAAGCTGGCATTCAGACCTTGCCAGGGAGCCAGTAAGCCCAGACTGTTTGGTCCTAGCAGGCGCATGTTATGGCGCAGGGCGCAGGCGCGGAGATCTTCGTGTTGCGATGCCGGGGCGGAAAGAATAATGCAGGTTTTACAGCCTTTCTCGCCGAGCTCTTCCAGAAGAGCAAGATTACGGCTGGCATTGGTACATAAAACCGCAAGGTCGGGTGTAAAGGGCAAGCGGGCAATACCCGGCCAGGCCAACACACCCAACACCGCTTTCCAGGCTGGCGTCACCGGGAGTACCGGTCCGTTAAAGCCTCCCGCCAGCAGGTTACGCATCATCAGGTAACCTGCGCGATTGGGTTTCATCGATGCGCCAATTACCGCAATCGATTTTGGTCGCAGTAGTGCTTCCAGTCCTCGCTGACTCATACCGGTCTCCCGCAGAAGTGACCGAATGATTTTAAACGCTTTCTAACTGTTCTGCTGTGATGCTTCCCGGATGTTGCGTTTTTCCTGCCAGATAGCGTGTTTTAAAGCGGGTAAAATGCTCGCCTAACCCTGTCGCCGCCCTGGTATCGCCGGCCATATCTAACAGTGCGATGGCTACCTCGGCAGTACAATATTGGCCTTCAGCCTGGGCTTCACGCAGGCGATAGGCAGAAAGCCGAGAAAGATCGACGGAAATGACGGGAAGATTATCCAGATACGGACTTTTACGAAACATCTTGCGAGCTTCTGGCCAGGTACCATCGAGCATGATAAATAGCGGAGGCTTACCGGCAGGTGGTGTGAAGATCACTTCCCGTTGCTCATCAGCATACGAAGCGGGAAAGACCACCATTGGCTGATAGTCCGGGTTTTGCACCAGATCCAGCAAATCTTGCGAGGGTTCGGTACGCGACCATTGAAACGCAACGGTATCAGGCAAAATATCAGCAATCAGACGCCCGGTATTACTGGGCTTCATTGGCTCGGTGTCGAACATCAGCAAACAGAAGCGACTTTTTGCTTGTGCTGGGGTAATTGTCGAACAGAGACATAATTTCTCTGGCAAAAGACAGCGTTGGCAGCGACGAACGCGATTACCGCGGGCAAGAAAAGGACGTGTTGCACGCGCAATACGCTCGGCGCGTAACTGGAGAACAGCGTTTTCGGTCATAAGGGAGCGTCGAAAAAACGCCATTGTCGCAGAGGAGAAAACGGGGCACAAGATGCGCCCCGGTAAGATTAAAGAGATTCATTCAGCCAGCTATCGAACGGCGCTTTCGGCACTGCGCCATTAAGCATGTCGACAACCTGACCATTTTTGAAAATCATGATCGTCGGAATACTGCGAATACCAAAGCGGCTGCTCAATTCACGTTCAGCTTCGGTATTCACTTTCACAAAGCGCACTTTACCGCTACGCTCTTGCGCGACATCTTCAAAAATTGGTGCGAAATTACGGCAGGGGCCGCACCACGGTGCCCAGAAGTCGATCACCACAGGTAGATCATCTTTCAGCAATTTGTCGAGCGTTTCACCGGTCGCATTAATCACCTCTCCGTCAAACAAGTCGTGACCGCAGCGTCCGCATTTTGCCGCATCTTCGATCCGATCGTCGGGAATGCGATTGATGGCCTGACAATGGGTACAAACGGTATTCATAACTAACCTCGGGATGAGTAAGGAGACTTATCGGCAACGACGCCGGTATGTTTCTAATATGTTACATATTATCGGGGACATTGTTCCAGACAACAATCTGTTTTATTCAATGGGTATGATAGACACAGGCTTTGGAACGAAATCATGGCGAACCGCGCGGACTTCGGGTAATCTGCGCGCTTCGCGCAGCGCTGGTGGAGAAAAGCATGAACGATGAAATGAAAGGTAAAAGCGGCAAGGTCAAAGTGATGTATGTCCGCAGTGATGATGATTCTGATAAACGTACCCACAACCCGCGTACCGGGAAAGGGGGCGGGCGTCCAGGAAAATCTCGTACTGACGGTGGCCGTCGCCCCGCCCGCGATGACAAACAGAGTCAGCACCGTGACCGCAAGTGGGAAGATTCGCCGTGGCGCACGGTTTCCCGCGCGCCGGGTGATGAGACGCCGGAAAAGGCCGATCACGGTGGCATCAGTGGTAAAAGTTTTATTGATCCGGAAGTTTTGCGTCGTCAGCGTGCGGAAGAAACCCGCGTCTACGGCGAAAACGCCTGTCAGGCACTGTTCCAGAGCCGTCCGGAAGCGATTGTTCGCGCCTGGTTTATCCAGAGCGTAACGCCACGTTTTAAAGGAGCCTTGCGCTGGATGGCGGCAAACCGCAAAGCGTACCATGTGGTGGATGAAGCGGAACTGACAAAAGCGTCAGGCACGGAACATCACGGCGGCGTTTGCTTCCTGATCAAAAAGCGTAACGGTACAACCGTGCAGCAGTGGGTAAGCCAGGCAGGCGCGCAGGATTGTGTACTGGCCCTGGAAAACGAATCTAACCCGCATAACCTGGGCGGCATGATGCGTAGCTGTGCGCACTTCGGCGTGAAAGGTGTTGTGGTGCAGGATGCAGCACTGCTGGAGTCTGGGGCGGCTATCCGTACCGCAGAAGGCGGCGCAGAGCACGTTCAGCCGATTACTGGCGACAACATTGTTAACGTGCTGGATGATTTCCGTCAGGCGGGTTACACCGTAGTGACAACTTCCAGCGAGCAGGGTAAACCGCTGTTCAAAACCAGTCTGCCAGCGAAAATGGTACTGGTGCTGGGTCAGGAATATGAAGGGTTACCGGATGCCGCACGCGATCCGAACGATCTGCGCGTGAAGATTGATGGTACTGGCAACGTTGCCGGGCTGAATATCTCTGTCGCAACCGGCGTTCTTCTTGGCGAATGGTGGCGTCAGAATAAAGCCTGATAAATCAGCCGGATGGCAACTCTGCCATCCGGCATTTTCCCGCAAATTTACTCACTCTCTGCCGGTAATACTGGCATCCAGTCAATCGGCGTCTCGCCACGTTGTTCCAGCCACTGATTTGCCAGCACAAAATGGTTGCAGCCAAAGAATCCACGATGCGCCGAAAGCGGCGACGGATGCGGTGCTTTCAGTACATGATGGCGTTGCTTATCTATAATCGCCCCTTTCTTTTGCGCATGTGATCCCCACAACAAAAACACCACGCCTTCGCGATGCTGATTTATGAGGCTGATGACTTTATCAGTAAACGTCTCCCAGCCGAGGCTGGCGTGGGAATGCGCCTGACCAGCGCGAACCGTCAAGACAGTATTGAGCAGCAGAACACCCTGACGCGCCCAGCTTTCAAGGTAACCATGATTAGGGCGGGTGAAACCGGGAATAGTATTTTCCAGCTCTTTATACATATTCAGCAGTGACGGTGGTGTCGCAATGCCGGGGCGAACGGAAAATGCCAGACCATGCGCCTGTCCTGGTCCGTGATAAGGATCCTGACCGAGAATCACCACTTTAACGTCACCCAACTCCGTAAAGCGGAACGCGTTAAAGACATCTTTTTGTGGTGGATAGATAGTGACGCCGGACTGCCGCTCGCTGGCGACGGTCTGAAGGGTATTAAGAAAATAGGGTTGCTGCTTCTCTTCAGCCAGCACATCATGCCAGGTTAATTCGTTAGCCATCTCGCTCTCCTGCGAATCTTTAATCCGCCTAGCTTAACTGCTTCTTTCTACAGAACAAAATCATGCTCATTTTATAGACAAAAAGACATGCAAAAAAATGTAAATTGGTAAAATTTCACATCTGCATAAGTTGATGTAAAACAATAAAATCCATTTGTGACCACACTTGATATATGGTTTTTATTGATTTAAATCAAAGAATCAAGGGTGTTTGAGGAGTATATATACACTCAAGCAACAATGGTTTTACCAATTGGCCGCGACAGGCTGAACAAATCAAATAATTTTGCCGGGGAGGCATCACATGATTACAGGTATCCAGATTACTAAAGCCGCTAACGACGATCTGCTGAACTCTTTCTGGTTGCTGGACAGCGAAAAAGGCGAAGCGCGTTGCATCGTTGCGAAAGCAGGTTTTGCAGAAGACGAAGTGGTTGCAGTAAGCAAACTGGGTGACATTGAATACCGTGAAGTTCCAGTAGAAGTGAAACCAGAAGTTCGCGTTGAAGGTGGTCAACACCTGAATGTTAACGTTCTGCGTCGTGAAACGCTGGAAGATGCAGTTAAGCATCCGGAAAAATATCCGCAGCTGACCATCCGTGTATCCGGTTATGCAGTTCGCTTTAACTCTCTGACTCCGGAACAGCAGCGCGACGTTATCGCTCGTACCTTTACTGAAAGCCTGTAAGGCTTAAGTAGCAAGTTACTAAGCGGAAGAGGGCGACCTCTTCCGCTTTTTTTCGTTAATAGAAAATGCGTACCGCGCAATAGACCAGCAACAGGGCAAGCACGATATTTAACTGGCGACCATACTGGCGAAACAATCGCTGAAACAGATGCCCCGCCAGCGCCCAGCACACATTGCCAAACGTCCCAATCATCGCCAGCAAAACGCTGACGCCAACTACCCAGCTTAGCGCCTGTGTTTGCGGCAGAACAAACGTCGACAGTGCCGTAACACCGTACAAAATGATTTTGACGTTCACAAACTGCAAAGCAAAGCTGGCCCAAAAACTGATTGGTTTTGTCTGAAGTCCGTCTTCCTTTGTTGGGCTGGTGGCGATTTTCCACGCCAGCCAGACAATATATGCCGCCCCCGCCCAACTCAAAAGGTGTACCGCTGCCGGGTCAATCACTGCCAGTGAAAATGAAATGCCCGCACACAGTAACATCACAATCAAAAATCCCAGACTCATCCCTGCCAGCACACGGGTACTTTGACGAAATCCATGCGACGTAGCAGAGCTAAGGGCGAGAATATTGTTCGGTCCTGGCGTCATGGCGGTAATCAGGGTGTAAGTCCAAAAAGCACTTAAAAGGGTCGGTGTCACTTGTTATCTCCTCTGTTTTGGTAGACAGTACCCGACACGGAACATTTAAAAAAATGAATGTTTTTACATTCTAAATTCGATATTTTCGATAGGTTTGGGGTTATGGATCTGCGCCGTTTTATTACACTTAAAACCGTGGTGGAAGAGGGTTCCTTTTTGCGAGCTTCGCAAAAATTGTGCTGCACACAATCGACGGTGACTTTTCATATTCAGCAGCTTGAGCAGGAGTTCTCGGTACAATTGTTTGAGAAAATTGGTCGACGAATGTGCCTTACCCGCGAAGGAAAAAAGCTGCTGCCGCACATCTATGAACTTACCCGAGTGATGGATACGCTTCGTGAGGCTGCGAAAAAAGAGTCGGATCCGGACGGGGAACTACGCGTTATTTCAGGCGAAACGTTGCTCTCTTATCGAATGCCGCAGGTGTTGCAGCGTTTTCGGCAACGCGCTCCAAAAGTGCGTTTATCGTTGCAGTCGCTGAACTGTTACGTGATCCGTGATGCGCTACTGAATGATGAGGCCGATGTCGGGGTTTTTTATCGCGTAGGGAATGATGATGCTCTGAACCGACGAGAGTTGGGTGAACAACCGCTGGCGCTGGTGGCTTCACCGCAAATTGCAGATGTCGATTTTACTGAGCCGGGAAGACATAACGCCTGTAGCTTTATTATCAACGAACCACAATGTGTCTTCCGGCAGATATTTGAGAGCACGCTGCGCCAGCGGCGGATCACGGTGGAAAACACCATTGAGCTTATAAGTATCGAAAGCATCAAGCGTTGTGTCGCGGCAAATATCGGAGTCAGTTACCTGCCGCGTTTTGCGGTGGTAAAAGAGTTGGAGTGCGGAGAATTAATTGAATTGCCTTTTGGCGAACAGTCGCAGACCATTACGGCAATGTGCGCTCACCATGCCGGAAAAGCGGTTAGCCCGGCGATGCACACTTTTATTCAGTGTGTTGAAGAGTGTTTTTTGCCGGGATAAAAACAATGCCGGGCTTAAACCCGGCATTGAGATTACTCTTCTGTCGTTTGCGGTGGCACGCCCGTTCCGCTTGGTTTACGGCGCTTACCAATATTTTTGGTGTCGCGATGGCGTTTTTTCACCCGCGGCTTCTCTTTCTCTTTAGCTTTTTTCTTCTCGGCGCGTTTTGCCAGTACTTTCTTCGATGGCTTGCCGGTCTGCTTCTCGCTTGGCGCACGCGTTTTCGGGCGTAACTCGTCAATTACGCGAGCTTTAATTGGTTCTTCAATATAGCGACCAACTTTGCCCAGCAGCAGATGGTCATGGGCTTCCACCAGCGAAATCGCGGTGCCTTTACGACCGGCGCGCGCGGTACGTCCGATACGGTGCAAATAAGTATCGCCACTGCGCGGCATATCGAAGTTAAAGACGTGGCTGACGTCAGGAATGTCGATACCGCGCGCGGCAACATCGGTAGCAACCAGTACGTTTACGCGGCCTTCGGTCAAGCGTTTAATCGCTTCGTTACGCTTGCCTTGTACCATCTCACCTTCGAGATAGCAGTTGTTGATGCCTGCTTCGCGCAGCCAGTTTGCCAGCTCATGCACACGCTCACGCTTACGCACAAACACAATTGAGCGGGTCGCTTCCGGCTGTTTTAACAGATGCACCAGCAACGCGGTTTTATGCTCAAGATCATCGGCGCGGTAATACCACTGATGAATTTTTTTGCGCTCACGGGTAGACGGATTGGCAGAAACTTCCACCGGATCTTCCAACAGACGCTCGGCAAAGTCCTGAATCGCATCGCCTTCCAGCGTTGCCGAAAAGAGCAGGGTCTGTTTACGCCAGCGCGTTTCGCCAGCAATATGTTCGATATCCTGGGCGAAGCCCATATCCAGCATACGGTCTGCTTCGTCGAGGATCAGCGTTTCAACCGCGCGGCAATCGAAGTTCTCTTCTTTTATGTATTGCAGCAGACGTCCGGTCGTGGCGACCACAATGTCCTGGTTTTCGCTGAACACTTCTGCGTGGTTCATATAGGCCACGCCGCCGGTGATGGTGGCAATATCCAGATGCGTATGTTTCGCCAGTTCGCGGGCATGATCGGCCACCTGCATCGCCAGTTCGCGAGTCGGGGTGAGGATCAAAATACGCGGCGGACCGGATTTCTTACGTGGGAAATCGAGCAGGTGCTGCAACGCTGGCAGCAGATACGCCGCCGTTTTACCGGTGCCTGTCGGCGCAGAACCGAGTACATCACGGCCATCGAGCGCAGGCGGAATGGCGGCAGCCTGAATGGCGGTCGGGCGAGTGAAACCTTTATCCTGGAGGGCTTCCAGCAGGCTTTCGTCGAGTTCAAGTTCGGAAAAAGTCGTTACAGTCATGTTCTACCTCTGTGTGGGGCGCTGATTATAGACGTTACGGCTGCAATCTTCATCTGTTTGTATGGATATCGCTTCTCGGGTATTGTTCTCACCCGGTGCTATCGCCGTTTTTCCTGCAAGGTTTTATTTTCATGTCACAGTCTACATCCGTGTTTCGTCGTAATGGATTTACTTTTAAACAGTTTTTTGTTGCTCACGATCGCTGTGCGATGAAAGTGGGAACGGATGGCATTTTGCTGGGCGCATGGGCACCTGTGGCTGGGGTAAAACGTTGCCTTGATATCGGCGCGGGTAGCGGGTTGTTGGCATTAATGCTGGCGCAGCGAACAGATGACAGCGTGATGATTGATGCAGTTGAACTGGAAAGTGAAGCTGCCGCGCAAGCGCAGGAAAATATCAACCAGTCCCCGTGGGCAGAGCGGATTAACGTCCATACGGCGGATATTCTGCAGTGGATCACACAGCAGACAGTACGCTTCGATTTAATCATCAGCAACCCACCTTACTATCAGCAGGGAGTAGAGTGCGCGACACCTCAACGGGAACAGGCTCGCTATACCACTACGCTTGATCACCCATCGTTGCTGACTTGTGCGGCGGAGTGCATTACCGAAGAGGGATTTTTCTGCGTGGTGCTGCCAGAGCAGATTGGTAATGGTTTTACTGAACTGGCATTAAGTATGGGCTGGCATTTACGTTTGCGGACGGATGTGGCGGAAAACGAAGCGCGACTGCCGCATCGGGTGCTGCTGGCATTCTCCCCGCAGGCGGGAGAATGCTTTAGCGATCGCTTAGTCATTCGTGGGCCAGACCAGAACTATTCCGAAGCGTATACGGCGCTGACCCAGGCTTTTTATCTGTTTATGTAATGATTGCCGGCAGAAAGGATCGATGGACCGGAATGCGTGAGCAGTTCCGGATAATCCAGCGTGAAATGCAGGCCACGGCTCTCCTTGCGCATCATCGCACAGCGAACAATCAACTCGGCAACCTGTACCAGATTACGCAGCTCCAGCAAATTATTTGAGACGCGGAAATGGGCGTAATATTCGTCTATTTCTTGTTGGAGCATGGTTATCCGCCGCAGGGCGCGTTCCAGGCGCTTCGTTGTGCGCACAATGCCAACGTAATCCCACATAAACAGACGTAGCTCGTGCCAGTTATGCTGAATTACTACCCGTTCGTCAGGGTTCTCAACGCGGCTTTCATCCCACGGCGGTAACGTACTGACGCCGTGGGCATAAGGTATACGTCTGCTGATATCTTCTGCCGCCGACCAGCCATAGACCAGACACTCCAGCAATGAATTCGAGGCCATGCGGTTAGCGCCGTGTAAGCCGGTATAACTCACTTCGCCAATGGCATACAAACCCTCGACGTCCGTACGCCCATGATCATCAACCATTACACCACCGCAGGTATAATGTGCAGCAGGCACAATCGGCACGGGTTTTTTCGTGAGATCTATCCCCAGCCCGAGCAATTTTTCATAAATCATCGGGAAATGCTGGCGAATAAAATCGGCGGGCTTATGGCTAATATCAAGGAACATACAATCTGCGCCGAGGCGTTTCATTTCATGGTCAATGGCGCGGGCGACAATATCGCGCGGGGCCAGTTCGCCGCGCTCATCAAAATCGGGCATAAAACGCGTGCCATCCGGGCGCTTGAGATAAGCGCCTTCGCCGCGCAGTGCTTCCGTTAACAGGAAATTGCGTGCCTGTGGGTGATACAGCGCGGTAGGGTGGAACTGATTAAATTCGAGATTGGCAATCCGGCAGCCTGCGCGCCACGCCATAGCAATGCCATCGCCAGAAGAAATATCCGGATTGGTGGTGTACTGATAAACTTTTGAAGCACCGCCGGTTGCCAGTACCACTGCTTTTGCGTGGCAGGTTTCAACCGTTTCTTTATTTCGGTTCCATACCCACGCGCCAACAACCCGTCGCGTGCCCGGCAGGCCAATTTTGTCAGAAACAATCAGATCAACCGCGTTGCTGCGCTCCAGCACGCGAATATTCGGATGGTTCTGCGCCTTGCCCACCAGCGTGGTTTCTACTTCTCTACCGGTGGCGTCGGCGGCATGAAGAATACGACGGTGACTATGTCCACCTTCACGAGTCAGATGGTAGCTTTCTTCGCCATTCGGCTGAATGTGGGTATCAAACAACACCCCCTGGTCGATTAGCCATTGCACACAGGATCGTGCATTACTGGCGACAAATTCAACTGCATGGCGATCGCAAATACCAGCCCCGGCAATCAATGTGTCTTCCACATGCGAGTCAATGCTGTCAGTTTCATCAAACACGGCGGCAATACCGCCCTGGGCATAAAATGTTGAACCTTCCGTTACCGGGCCTTTACTTAGAACGATGACCTGATGCTGGTCAGCCAGGCGCAGCGCCAGTGAAAGTCCGGCTGCGCCGCTACCGATAATCAACACGTCACATGAATGTTCAGGGAGAGTATTCATTTTCTTTGTTTAATTTACTAAACACGGTTTGGTCAGCATAACATCATGTTGTGCGAATAAACACCTGCTATTTTAATATTTGTTACAGTGACTAAACACGCTGCCTCAGGGCGGCGAGAAAACGAGAAGTTACTGGCTGGTGGAGGATTAGGTGGTGAAATAAAAAGGCCGTTGGGTTACTCTTCAGGCAGTTAAATGGGCATTTCTACACAGATAATGCGATGTTCAGATTCTGTAGACTTATAATGATAGATAATGATCCGTCTACAGCATGACAAACAAAAACAGATGCGTTACGGAACTTTACAAAAACGAGACACTCTAACCCTTTGCTTGCTCAAATTGCAGCTAATGGAGTGGCGTTTCGATAGCGCGTGGAAATTTGGTTTGGGGAGACTTTACCTCGGATGAGCGAGCAGTTAACGGACCAGGTCCTGGTTGAACGGGTCCAGAAGGGAGATCAGAAAGCCTTTAACTTACTGGTAGTGCGCTATCAGCATAAAGTGGCGAGTCTGGTTTCCCGCTATGTGCCGTCGGGTGATGTTCCCGATGTGGTACAAGAAGCTTTTATTAAAGCCTATCGTGCGCTGGATTCGTTCCGGGGAGATAGCGCTTTTTATACATGGCTGTATCGGATTGCTGTAAATACAGCGAAAAATTACCTGGTTGCTCAGGGGCGTCGTCCACCTTCCAGTGATGTGGATGCCATTGAAGCTGAAAACTTCGAAAGTGGCGGCGCGTTGAAAGAAATTTCGAACCCTGAGAACTTAATGTTGTCAGAAGAACTGAGACAGATAGTTTTCCGAACTATTGAGTCCCTCCCGGAAGATTTACGCATGGCAATAACCTTGCGGGAGCTGGATGGCCTGAGCTATGAAGAGATAGCCGCTATCATGGATTGTCCGGTAGGTACGGTGCGTTCACGTATCTTCCGAGCGAGGGAAGCTATTGATAACAAAGTTCAACCGCTTATCAGGCGTTGACGATAGCGGGATACTGGATAAGGGTATTAGGCATGCAGAAAGAACAACTTTCCGCTTTAATGGATGGCGAAACGCTGGATAGTGAGCTGCTTAACGAACTGGCTCATAACCCAGAAATGCAGAAAACCTGGGAAAGCTATCACTTGATCCGTGACTCAATGCGGGGTGATACTCCCGAGGTGCTCCATTTCGATATCTCTTCACGTGTGATGGCCGCCATTGAAGAAGAGCCAGTACGTCAACCGGCGACATTGATCCCGGAAGCCCAGCCTGCGCCGCATCAATGGCAGAAAATGCCATTCTGGCAGAAAGTACGTCCGTGGGCGGCACAGCTTACCCAAATGGGCGTAGCAGCATGCGTATCGCTTGCAGTTATCGTTGGCGTCCAGCACTATAATGGGCAATCTGAAACGTCCCAGCAGCCCGAAACGCCAGTATTTAATACACTGCCGATGATGGGTAAAGCCAGCCCGGTTAGTCTGGGAGTACCTTCTGAAGCGACCGCAAATAATGGTCAACAGCAGCAGGTACAGGAGCAGCGTCGTCGCATTAATGCAATGTTGCAGGATTACGAACTGCAACGCCGACTCCACTCTGAACAGCTTCAGTTTGAGCAGGCACAAACTCAGCAAGCCGCTGTACAGGTGCCAGGAATTCAAACTTTAGGAACGCAATCGCAGTAATGAAGCAACTTTGGTTTGCCATGTCATTAGTGACAGGTAGCCTGTTATTCTCTGCTAACGCCTCGGCCACTCCCGCGTCCGGGGCGTTATTACAGCAGATGAACCTGGCCAGTCAGTCACTGAATTACGAGCTGTCATTCATCAGCATCAATAAACAGGGTGTTGAGTCTCTGCGTTATCGACATGCACGCCTCGATAACCGTCCGCTTGCACAGCTGTTGCAAATGGATGGCCCGCGCCGGGAAGTGGTACAGCGCGGCAATGAAATCAGCTACTTTGAGCCGGGCCTTGAACCGTTCACGCTTAATGGCGATTACATTGTTGATTCTCTGCCATCGCTCATTTATACCGATTTCAAACGCCTTTCTCCTTACTACGACTTTATCTCCGTGGGACGCACGCGTATTGCTGATCGTCTTTGCGAAGTCATTCGCGTAGTCGCCCGTGATGGCACACGCTACAGCTACATTGTGTGGATGGACACCGAATCGAAATTACCGATGCGGGTTGATCTCCTTGATCGCGATGGTGAAACGCTGGAACAATTTCGCGTGATTGCTTTTAACGTCAATCAGGATATCAGCAGCAGTATGCAGACGCTGGCGAAGGCAAATTTGCCGCCGTTGCTTTCTGTTCCTGTAGGTGAAAAAGCTAAATTCAGCTGGACGCCAACCTGGTTGCCACAGGGTTTTAGCGAAGTTTCCAGTAGTCGACGTCCGCTACCGACGATGGACAACATGCCTATCGAATCACGTCTCTATTCCGACGGATTATTCAGCTTCTCGGTAAACGTTAACCGCGCTACGCCATCGAGCAGCGATCAGATGTTGCGCACCGGACGCAGAACCGTCAGTACAAGCGTACGTGATAACGCCGAAATCACCATTGTCGGTGAACTGCCGCCGCAAACGGCGAAACGCATTGCCGAGAATATTAAGTTCGGGGCAGCGCAATGATCAAAGAGTGGGCTACCGTCGTCTCCTGGCAAAACGGGCAGGCGCTGGTCAGTTGTGATGTTAAAGCCTCATGCAGCAGCTGCGCTTCACGCGCCGGTTGCGGTAGCCGCGTGTTGAATAAACTTGGCCCGCAAACCACGCATACCATTGTCGTACCCTGTGATGAGCCGTTAGTGCCGGGGCAAAAAGTAGAATTAGGAATCGCCGAAGGCAGCCTGCTTAGCTCCGCATTACTGGTTTATATGTCGCCGCTGGTGGGATTATTCCTCATCGCTTCGCTATTTCAGCTACTCTTTGCTTCTGACGTCGCAGCATTATGTGGTGCGATCCTCGGCGGTTTTGGCGGGTTCCTGATTGCGCGCGGCTACTCGCGTAAGTTTGCTGCCCGGGCAGAATGGCAACCGATCATCTTAAGCGTGGCCTTGCCGCCTGGCCTTGTGCGATTTGAAACATCTTCGGAAGACGCGAGCCAGTGATTTCACTGGCTTTGTTGCATTTTGCATAACAAATGCGAGGACGTTTCCAGATACCACAATCCATACGGTATGAACATTTCCTCGCCTCAATGTTGTAGTGTAGAATGCGGCGTTTCTATTAATACAGACGTTAAGCTCAGAACAGCGACTTCTAAAAGCCTGGTTAACCGGGCATTAAGGCACAATAATCATACTTTATGAAGAATATACGTAACTTTTCGATCATAGCTCACATTGACCACGGTAAATCGACGCTGTCTGACCGTATTATCCAGATCTGCGGTGGCCTGTCTGACCGTGAAATGGAGGCGCAGGTTCTCGATTCCATGGATCTTGAGCGTGAGCGTGGCATTACCATCAAAGCGCAAAGCGTGACGCTGGACTACAAAGCGTCTGACGGCGAAACCTATCAGCTTAACTTTATCGACACCCCGGGCCACGTAGACTTCTCCTATGAAGTTTCTCGTTCGCTGGCTGCATGTGAAGGTGCATTGCTGGTGGTCGACGCCGGGCAGGGCGTAGAAGCGCAAACCCTGGCAAACTGCTACACCGCCATGGAAATGGATCTCGAAGTGGTGCCGGTACTGAACAAGATTGACCTGCCGGCAGCTGATCCTGAACGCGTGGCGGAAGAAATTGAAGATATCGTCGGCATCGACGCCACTGACGCGGTGCGCTGTTCAGCGAAAACCGGCGTTGGCGTGCAGGACGTTCTCGAACGTCTGGTGCGCGACATTCCGCCGCCGGAAGGCGATCCGGAAGGCCCGTTACAGGCACTCATTATCGACTCCTGGTTCGACAACTACCTGGGCGTTGTTTCACTTATCCGTATTAAAAACGGCACCCTGCGTAAGGGCGACAAAGTGAAAGTCATGAGTACCGGGCAGACCTATAACGCCGACCGTCTGGGTATTTTTACGCCAAAACAGGTTGACCGCACTGAACTGAAATGTGGCGAAGTAGGCTGGCTGGTATGTGCGATTAAAGATATCCACGGCGCTCCAGTAGGCGATACCTTAACGCTGGCGCGTAATCCGGCAGAAAAGGCGCTGCCTGGCTTTAAGAAAGTCAAACCGCAGGTATACGCCGGTCTGTTCCCGGTAAGTTCCGACGACTATGAAGCCTTCCGTGACGCGCTGGGTAAACTCAGCCTGAACGATGCCTCACTGTTCTATGAGCCGGAAAGCTCAAGCGCGCTGGGCTTTGGTTTCCGCTGCGGCTTCCTCGGTCTGCTGCACATGGAGATCATCCAGGAACGTCTGGAACGTGAATACGATCTGGATCTGATCACCACTGCGCCGACCGTAGTGTATGAAGTTGAAACCACGTCAAGAGAAGTTATCTACGTCGACAGCCCATCCAAGCTGCCAGCGGTAAATAACATCTACGAACTGCGCGAGCCGATTGCAGAATGTCACATGCTGCTGCCGCAGGCATATCTCGGCAACGTTATTACGCTGTGCGTAGAAAAACGCGGCGTGCAGACCAATATGGTTTACCACGGTAATCAGGTGGCGCTGACGTACGAGATCCCGATGGCGGAAGTGGTGCTCGATTTCTTCGATCGCCTGAAATCTACCTCGCGTGGTTATGCGTCTCTGGATTACAACTTCAAACGCTTCCAGGCGTCCGACATGGTACGTGTAGACGTATTAATCAACGGTGAACGTGTTGATGCGCTGGCGTTGATCACCCACCGTGATAATTCGCAAAACCGCGGTCGCGAGCTGGTGGAGAAGATGAAAGATCTAATCCCACGCCAGCAGTTTGATATCGCTATTCAGGCAGCGATTGGTACGCACATCATTGCGCGATCCACCGTGAAACAGCTGCGTAAAAACGTACTGGCTAAATGTTATGGCGGCGATATCAGCCGTAAGAAAAAGCTGCTGCAGAAGCAGAAAGAAGGTAAGAAACGCATGAAGCAGATCGGTAACGTCGAGCTGCCGCAGGAAGCGTTCCTCGCCATTCTGCACGTCGGCAAAGACAACAAATAACCCTTAGGAGTTGGCATGGCGAATATGTTTGCCCTGATTCTGGTGATTGCCACACTGGTGACGGGCATTTTATGGTGCGTGGATAAATTCTTTTTCGCACCTAAACGGCGGGAACGTCAGGCAGCGGCGCAGGCGGCTGCCGGTGACTCACTGGATAAAGCAATGCTGAAAAAGGTTGCGCCGAAGCCTGGCTGGCTGGAAACCGGTGCTTCTGTTTTTCCGGTACTGGCTATCGTATTGATTGTGCGTTCGTTTATTTATGAACCGTTCCAGATCCCGTCAGGTTCGATGATGCCGACTCTGTTAATCGGTGATTTTATTCTGGTAGAGAAGTTTGCTTATGGCATTAAAGATCCTATCTACCAGAAAACGCTGATCGAAACCGGTCATCCGAAACGCGGCGATATCGTGGTCTTTAAATATCCGGAAGATCCAAAGCTTGATTACATCAAGCGCGCGGTGGGTTTGCCGGGCGATAAAGTCACTTATGATCCGGTCTCAAAAGAGCTGACGATTCAACCGGGATGCAGTTCCGGCCAGGCGTGTGAAAACGCGCTACCGGTCACTTACTCCAACGTGGAACCGAGCGATTTCGTTCAGACCTTCTCACGCCGTAATGGTGGGGAAGCGACCAGCGGATTCTTTGAAGTGCCGAAAAACGAAACCAAAGAAAATGGAATTCGTCTTTCCGAGCGTAAAGAGACATTGGGTGATGTGACGCACCGCATTCTGACAGTGCCGATTGCGCAGGACCAGGTGGGGATGTATTACCAGCAGCCAGGGCAACAACTGGCAACCTGGATTGTTCCGCCGGGACAATACTTCATGATGGGCGACAACCGCGACAACAGCGCGGACAGCCGTTACTGGGGTTTTGTGCCTGAAGCGAATCTGGTCGGTCGGGCAACGGCTATCTGGATGAGCTTCGATAAGCAAGAAGGCGAATGGCCGACTGGTGTGCGCTTAAGTCGCATTGGCGGTATCCATTAATAGCCATCTTCGTTCACGTTGTCGCCGTTATGGCGACAACGTGAATTATTTATGAGATAAATCTCCCGTGGCTAACGACATCCCCCGTCGTTGTGTATAGAATATTCCCCCGAAGTTTAAGGTTGGCACCTCCAGGTTGCCACGGCACACGAAACAGCGTTGGTCCCCATATACCGGTAAACTGAAACTGCAGTGAAGCAGTTAGCCGAGCCATGTATATCAGGTCTGTTTCGTGTGCTGAATTGTTGACGCATTTATTTATTGGTATCGCATGAACCCCATCGTAATTAATCGGCTTCAACGGAAGCTGGGCTACACTTTTAATCATCAGGAACTGTTGCAGCAGGCATTAACTCATCGTAGTGCCAGCAGTAAACATAACGAGCGTTTAGAATTTTTAGGTGACTCTATTCTGAGCTACGTTATCGCCAATGCGCTTTATCACCGTTTCCCTCGTGTGGATGAAGGCGATATGAGCCGGATGCGCGCCACGCTGGTCCGTGGTAATACGCTGGCTGAACTGGCGCGCGAATTTGAGTTAGGTGAGTGCTTACGTTTAGGGCCAGGTGAACTTAAAAGCGGTGGATTTCGTCGTGAGTCAATTCTCGCCGACACCGTCGAGGCATTAATTGGTGGCGTATTCCTCGACAGTGATATTCAAACCGTCGAGAAATTAATCCTCAACTGGTATCAAACTCGTCTGGACGAAATTAGCCCAGGCGATAAACAAAAAGATCCGAAAACGCGTCTGCAGGAATATTTGCAGGGTCGCCATCTGCCGCTGCCAACTTATCTGGTAGTCCAGGTACGTGGCGAAGCGCACGATCAGGAATTTACTATCCACTGCCAGGTCAGCGGCCTGAGTGAACCGGTGGTTGGCACAGGTTCAAGCCGTCGTAAGGCTGAGCAGGCTGCCGCCGAACAGGCGTTGAAAAAACTGGAGCTGGAATGAGCATCGATAAAAGTTACTGCGGATTTATTGCTATCGTCGGACGTCCGAACGTTGGCAAATCCACATTGTTGAACAAACTGCTGGGGCAGAAGATCTCCATCACCTCCCGCAAGGCGCAAACAACTCGTCACCGCATTGTGGGGATCCATACTGAAGGCGCGTATCAGGCGATCTACGTTGATACCCCTGGCCTGCATATGGAAGAAAAACGCGCCATTAACCGCCTGATGAACAAAGCGGCGAGCAGCTCTATCGGCGACGTTGAGCTGGTGATTTTTGTCGTAGAAGGCACCCGCTGGACGCCGGACGATGAAATGGTGCTCAACAAGCTGCGTGATGGCAAAGCGCCGGTAATCCTCGCGGTGAACAAAGTGGACAACGTGCAGGAAAAAGCCGATCTGCTGCCACACTTACAGTTCCTGGCAAGCCAGATGAACTTCCTCGATATCGTGCCGATCTCTGCCGAAACCGGGCTGAATGTCGACACTATCGCGGCAATCGTGCGTAAGCATCTGCCTGAAGCGACCCATCACTTCCCGGAAGATTACATCACCGATCGCTCACAGCGTTTTATGGCGTCTGAAATTATCCGCGAAAAACTGATGCGTTTTCTCGGCGCTGAACTGCCGTACTCCGTGACCGTGGAGATCGAACGTTTCGTCTCTAACGAACGCGGCGGTTATGACATCAACGGTTTGATTCTCGTTGAGCGTGAAGGGCAGAAGAAGATGGTCATTGGCAACAAAGGGGCCAAGATCAAAACCATCGGGATTGAAGCGCGTAAAGACATGCAGGAAATGTTCGAAGCGCCTGTTCACCTTGAGCTGTGGGTAAAAGTGAAATCCGGTTGGGCCGACGACGAACGCGCACTGCGCAGTCTCGGTTATGTTGACGATCTTTAAGAGTAACTCCGATGGAAGGCTGGCAGCGCGCATTTGTCCTGCATAGTCGCCCGTGGAGCGAAACCAGCCTGATGCTGGACGTCTTCACGGAGGAATCGGGTCGCGTGCGTCTGGTTGCCAAAGGCGCACGCTCTAAACGCTCTACTCTGAAAGGGGCATTACAGCCTTTCACCCCTCTCTTGCTACGTTTTGGCGGGCGTGGCGAAGTCAAAACGCTGCGCAGTGCTGAAGCTGTCTCGCTGGCGCTGCCATTAAGCGGTATCACGCTTTACAGCGGTCTGTACATCAACGAACTTCTCTCCCGCGTACTGGAATACGAGACGCGCTTCTCTGAACTCTTTTTCGATTACTTGCACTGCATTCAGTCTCTTGCCGGGGTCACTGGTACGCCAGAACCCGCGTTGCGCCGCTTTGAACTGGCACTGCTCGGGCATCTGGGCTATGGCGTCAATTTTACCCATTGTGCGGGTAGCGGCGAGCCGGTAGATGACACCATGACGTATCGTTATCGCGAAGAAAAAGGGTTTATCGCAAGCGTCGTTATCGACAATAAAACGTTCACTGGAAGGCAGTTAAAAGCGTTAAACGCGCGGGAATTTCCTGACGCAGACACACTGCGCGCCGCGAAACGCTTTACCCGCATGGCGCTTAAGCCGTATCTTGGCGGTAAACCATTAAAGAGCAGGGAACTGTTCCGGCAGTTTATGCCTAAGCGAACGGTGAAAACACATTATGAATGATGAGGATTGTCATGGCTGAATTACTGTTAGGCGTCAACATTGACCATATTGCAACGCTGCGTAACGCGCGCGGTACTGCTTACCCGGATCCGGTGCAGGCGGCGTTTATTGCTGAGCAGGCGGGAGCGGACGGCATTACCGTGCATTTACGTGAAGACCGCCGCCACATTACCGACCGCGATGTGTGCATCCTGCGCCAGACGCTGGATACCCGCATGAATCTGGAGATGGCGGTGACCGAAGAGATGCTGGCGATCGCCGTTGAGACGAAGCCACATTTTTGCTGTCTGGTACCGGAAAAGCGTCAGGAAGTAACAACCGAAGGCGGCCTGGACGTCGCAGGGCAGCGTGAAAAAATGCGCGATGCCTGCAAACGTCTGGCAGATGCCGGGATCCAGGTTTCTCTGTTTATCGACGCCGATGAAGATCAGATCAAAGCTGCGGCAGAGGTTGGCGCACCGTTTATCGAGATCCACACCGGTTGCTATGCTGATGCCAAAACTGACGCCGAACAGGCGCAAGAGTTGGCGCGTATCGCCAAAGCCGCGACCTTTGCCACTAGTCTCGGTCTGAAAGTTAACGCCGGACACGGTCTGACCTATCACAACGTGAAAGCCATTGCCGCCATCCCTGAGATGCATGAACTGAATATCGGTCATGCCATTATTGGTCGTGCAGTGATGACCGGACTGAAAGATGCGGTGGCAGAAATGAAACGTCTGATGCTGGAAGCGCGTGGCTAATGGCAATATTAGGTTTAGGTACGGATATTGTAGAGATCGCTCGCATAGAAGCGGTGATCGCCCGATCCGGTGAGCGCCTGGCACGCCGCGTATTAAGCGATAACGAATGGGAAATCTGGAAAACGCACCACCAGCCAGTGCGTTTTCTGGCGAAGCGTTTTGCTGTGAAAGAAGCGGCGGCAAAAGCATTTGGCACAGGGATCCGCAATGGTCTGGCGTTTAATCAGTTTGAAGTATTCAATGATGAGCTCGGCAAACCACGGCTACGGCTATGGGGTGAGGCATTAAAACTGGCGGAAAAGCTCGGCGTTGTAAATATGCATGTAACGCTTGCCGATGAGCGCCACTATGCTTGTGCCACGGTAATTATTGAAAGTTAAAATAATACCGTTCTCTTTATAAAGTAAAACCCCCGAACTGGTAAGGAACGGGGGTTTTACTTTTTAACTTTAATTTTGTGCAGCACACGATTCCAACGAAAATGATTATGGATCAATTTCGTTGACCTGTACAAGCAACTTGCAATCTCTGACATAAAAAACGCGAGCCTTTACGAAGAAATCGACATTGATGAAAAGATTAACGTGACCGCTTTTTGATAAGTACATTAAAATCGGTTTCGTTATTGGCAATTTTGCTGTGCTTTACACCATGCCACTGAATTCCCCCATTGAAACGAGTGGTGTCGTCAAAGCTCTGGTGTGGAGTGCAGCACTCGATTCCAATAACTCGCACGTTCAGTTTTGGGGAGATGTAAGGGCTAATCTGAACGGCTGCATTCCTTGTTTAAGGAAAAACGAATGACTGATTGCCGATACCTGATTAAACGGGTCATCAAAATCATCATTGCTGTTTTACAGCTGCTCCTTTTGTTCTTATAACACAAGGAAACGTACTTAAGGTGCGTCCGGTGAACCAGTCGGACGCGCCTTTAATAACTATAAATAAGTGTCTGGGCAGATACTATATAAATTAACTTAGTGAATGATTATGCTAATGTCATCATTTAAATAAATATAATAGCGTTAAGATTTTCCTATAAAATAATTAACACTCTACTTCCAGAGCAGAATATTAAATTTTATCCGCGTGGTGCATCAGCACAAATTTATCCCACAACTGTTCTTCCGTCTCGACATGTTGCGGATCTTTCACAATAGTATTGGGGATCGGACACACCTTCTGGCAGGTTGGTGTCTCGTAGTGCCCTACGCATTCGGTACACTTATCGCTGTTAATCTCGTAGATATGTTCACCCATCGAAATCGCCTCATTCGGGCATTCGGGTTCACACATATCACAATTAATACAGCGTTTAGTAATTAGTAAAGACATTTCAATGTATTACCGTTAAATCATTTTAAAATCAGTAAGTTGTATCGAGTTTATATGCTTTACTGTCATTAACTTACTGTATGTTGATCCAGTGTATTTAACCTTGATAAACTCAGTCCAGCAACACAAAACCGCAACACATTGCATTTTGTCCCGTAGAAAAGACTTGTATGTGTGAGCTTGTTTTCTGCGCCTACGCAGATAAGGATTGAGAATGCCGCGCACTGTAACACATAATCCGGATAGCCCCAATAATGACGATGTTTTAGCCGCATCTGAAAAATGGGACGCCTGTAAACCCCCCTATACCAGCGCACACATGAAAATCTGTGTTGCTGCCGCCAAAATCATCCTCGCTGCTTCCGGTGTGGCTCGCCGTTCCAAATACGAAAAAGAGAACTATCTCCGTATCGATTTCAGCAAAGCCGGTAAGGTTACATTTTACGCCGAGTTTCCAAAAAAGATGGGCCTCAAAGGTAAAAAGCTCGGCGAGTGGCCGGAGCTCGCTATCCAGCTGGCGCGCGAAAAAGCACTAGGTATGGCTGACGGTGGACTGCGGGCAGAGTCCGTACATGCAGCGCTGGAAATGTACCGGGATGACCTCAAAGCCAAAGTAGCCCGGCAGAAGCTGAGCCCGGACAGTTTCACAACCTACGGGGTGCGTATCGACCGGATTAAAGCAACGTTCGGCGAGCGCGAGGTGTTCAGCGACGTAACATACAGTCGGCTGGTGGAAGTGCTGGACGAGTGGATCGCCACTCGCTCGAACAATAACGCCCTGGAGTTGTTTGCCGAGCTCCGTCGGTTCTGGAAGTTCTGCGCACCTACTCTTTGCAACGGCCGCAATGTTGCCGCCAGTTTGCCAGATGATTATGTTTCCTCCCGCGTACAGAAACCCACCCCCACACGGCTTTTTACCGATATTGAATCAATCGCCCGACTCTGGCTCAATGTTGCTGCCTGCACCTCTGTACACCAGAAGAATGCTGTTCGCTTCATGATCATCACTGGCGTTCGTCCGATTAATGTCCATAACCTGCGCTGGGACTACGTTCACGAGGAGGCTGGTGAAATTGTTTATCCGGAAGGGGTTATCGGCATGCGAGGGGCTATGAAAACACAAAAGGCTTTCCGCCTGCCGATAACGCCTGAGATCCGGCGGATTATCGACGAGCAGAAAGCCTGGCGTGATTCAGTTCCTGAGTGCAACAGGGATTATGTATTTTTGCAGCCACGTGATCCAATGCAGCCATTTTCAAAACGATCACTGGATAAGCTGGTGAAAACATACAGCCCGGACGGGGCTGTAAAAGGAATAAAACATGATGGGACTGTTAAAGGGAAAGACGGTGCATTTAATACGATGTGCCGTAAATTCCTTAAGAGCAATGTTATTGCCTTGATGAAGGAAAGAGGCTATTCCCGATCAGACCGAAGGGAAATCAGCCTCCTTTGCCTTCACCACTCCAGCAAGTCAGATGACCCGATGGCAGAACATTACGACTTTTCTGATGAGATTTTACAGGAAGAGATTGCGTTAAAGCGCGAAGCTTTCGAGGCTCACGAGCGGAGCATACTTGCGCAGGTGGCATTGCTACGGCGGCGAGGTTAATACTGGCTGCGACATTTTTGAATAAAAGCGTCGACATTTCGGCGCTCATAACGAACTACTTTTGCACTGAAACGAATTGGTGCCAGGATAGCCCGATGACGATGCTTAATATTCCACTCACATAGCGTTTTCTGTGTAATACCTAACTTTTGGCATACTTCATCTGGGGTGAGTAAATCGTCGGGTTTCTCGCTCATGCTATACCTCTCTTTTTCATGGCATTGAGCAGGATGTCCTGCACTGTTCGTTTTGAGTTGCGCCGCTCCATCACCATTTCGTCCATAGTGTCGGCCGCAATAATGTGGTGAATAAATACCGGACGATTGTGTCCGGCCTGTATCTGCCTGGTGGGGCCGATACGTTCAATAATTTGCTGATACTGCTCCAGGTCCCACCAGTGTGAGAAAAATACCAGTATGTTTCCGCCGTCCTGCATGTTCAGACCGTGGCCCGCGCTGGCTGGGTGTGCAAAGAGAACAGGAATCTTTCCGGAATTCCAGTCGCGCAGTGTCTGTGGATCTTGGTCGAGGTGACGACCGCGAGGGAATGCTTTAAGCAAGCGTTCAAGATCGTGTTTCCAGTGATAAGCAACCAGCACAGGTGCGCCAGCTGCTTCGGTCAGTATGCTGTCCAGCGCCTGCAGTTTGGTGTCATGCAGTTCTGACCAACTTCCGGTGTCGTCTGTGTATACTGCGCCACTGGCGATTTGCAGACACTTCAGTGTCTTTGCCGCGGCGTTTGGTGCTTCGATGCCTTCGCCATTCAGCTCGAGGAACATTTCCTTTTCCATTTCACGATACTGCTGACGGGCCTTCGGCGGCATATCCACGCGGATTACGTTATGGATGGGGTCTTTGATATCGAACCAGTCGGCCGCATCCAGCGAGAGGGTCACATCGGCTAACGCTCGCTGTATTTCAGCCTGTGAGTGAGCAAACGGCTCCAGTTTGGTCCAGCTCTGCCCCGGAAACTGTATCGAGTTGAACCAGCGTGAGGTAAACGCGCCGTAAGTGCGCCCGAGACGTTGCCCCTGGTCCACAAACCACAATTGTCCCCACAAATCTACCAGGCCGTTCGGTGCTGGCGTACCGGTGAGATTTATCCAGCGCTGGACATACTTATGCGCCACTTTGCCCAGCGCCGCCGCGCGCTTACCACCACCTCGCAGCCGGAAGGATTTTAGCCGGGTGCTTTCATCTGGAATGACAGTACCGAACGGCCAGCGACCGCCCAGTTCTTCCACTAGCCAGACCAGATTGTCGTAGTTGATGGTAAACACGCTGGCGTTGCTGTTCGCCAGCGCCGCCGCGCGCGCTTTGGCATTACCGACAATTGGCTGCACCTCGATATTGTGCAGATGCCCCCATTTAACCGCTTCATCCGGCCAGGTACTGGCAGCCACGCGCAGCGGTGCGAGAACCAGCGCGGGGCGTGTTTCTGCTCCAGCCATGAAAAGATCTTCCAGCGTGGTGAGTGTCGCTACGGTTTTACCCATCCCCATCCCTGCCCAGATGTTGCCGCGCAGGGTTTCGATTTGATGATTGATGATGAGATCTTGATAAGGGCGGGGGGTGAAAAGTGTATTCAAAGTAGTACCTCGCAAAAAATTGCAAGTTGGCGTATAAACAGGGGGATTAAGATTACGTCCTAATACGTAGCTCTCAGGGTATAAAAATAAGGAAATCAATAAGATGAATGCACAGAGTCAGCCTCAGCCCACACCCCGCGCGGTCTTAGATCTTGGTGTCAAGCAGGAAGGGGTTTTTAATGATATCGAAATGGGCGTTTTGGAGAACGGAATTCCGTACCTTACTCAGAATGGTTTGGCGAGAATTTGCGGTGTAAATCGAACAAATATTGCAGATATTGCAACGGAATACGCACAATGTTTTGCAAGTGGCGTATTCACCCGTGGGCGAATGGAGTTTATAAGTACTTATCTGCAGCAGGCTGGTTACCGTGAACCAGTACTATTTATACCGATTATGCGTAATGGGTCTGTCCATTATGCGTTTCCAGATATTGTCTGCATGGCACTGCTGGAGTTTTACGCATTTGAATCACAAACAGCGTCGAATGCGACCGCTCAGCAATACTATCGTGAACTAGCACGTGTTGGTCTCCGCGATTATATTTATGGTGCGTTACATTACCAGCCAGAAGATCCATGGCGCCACTATCATGACCGGGTCTCTCTTATTCAAAGTACGGGAGCTGTACCGGATGGGTATTTTATTGTTTTTAATGAAATTGCAGGTTTGATGGTTGATTTGATTACCGCGGGTCTCGTAGTTAATATGTATACGGTACCTGATATCAGTGTAGGTTCCTGCTGGGCGAAACATTGGAGCGCTAGAGGGTTGTCTGAAAAATTTGGAGAACGTGTAAAGTGTGCGCACCATTATCCGGATGATTTTAACCAAGCAGCTTCGAACCCACAGATGATTCAGGCATACCCCAATGATGCTTTACCAGAATTTCGTCGTTGGTTCCGTCATGAGTACCTACCTACTAAATTCCCAAATTACATTCTTGGTAAAGCTGGTTTATTGCCTGGTGGGCGCTCTGAGGCAGCAAGAATCGCTGATAACTTTCGAAAAACTCAGTTAGGGAGCTCGCGGTAATACTTCAGTAAGCTCTTTGCTATCCAGCACCACCACGGTAAAGCCCAGCTTTCGCAGACGTTCATGCTCGCGTAACTGGTCAGGCCGTGGTGGTTTGCCTGGCGCTTTGCATTCGACAAAGACGATGCGACCGCCGGGTAGCAGGACAATGCGATCCGGTACCGAGCGGCGACCGGGTGACACGAACTTAAAGGCGACCCCGCCAGCCTTTTTCACTTCGGCGACGAGGTGCTTTTCGATAAGGCTTTCACGTTCGTAGGCCATCATTCCACACCTGCTTTTCAGCCCTCAGTACCATCTGGCTACCATCATCAAGACCCCAGCTAATTTCGCCGCCTTCTGCCATTACCAGTTGCCAAACTAACTGCGCGGCTTCGTTCGTTACGTCACGCCCAGGGTCATTGCCAACTCGCAAGCGACCGCCGTCAACATCGCGCATTTTTGCCAACATGATCTTTTTGGATAGCGGGGAGAACCCCAGTTGTAGTTTCGCTGTATTACGCATCATTCTTCGACCGCCTTACGCTTTTCGCGCATGTTCTGCATCAGACAAAATTCAGACCGGCGTTCACTCCATTCCTGATTCAGTTCGTGATGTGATTCGCGGTTGGCTTTTGCCCAGACCTTCGCTGCCCAGACCTTCGCTGCCCGGTCATATTCGCCGGATTGTTCAAGTCGCAAAGCCTCCCTTGCAGCCCTGTAATAAAGTGGATTATCCCGGTATTTAAATGACATAGGAGTTAATCCTTACGGTAGTGGTACGCCTCAAAACCGCCAGCGTTCAGTGGGATATCGGGCGCCCATTCGGGGTTAGTGGAGAGAAGCGCGGAAAGCGCTTTATCGTTGAAATCTTCTGTGTCAGGTGATTCGGTGATCACCTCGTCGTGTACCGTCAGCACAATGCTGTAACCGGCATCTTCGATAAGCGGTATGTTTCCGGCCAGAACGTCGCGGGCGGCCGCCTGGGTGACGTTCTCCACCAGCTTTCCGCCGTAGGTTTTGAGTCGTTGCCATTTACGCGAATAAGAGTTAACACCCATGTAGGTGATATTCCCTTGTTCGATAACCGGAGACGGGTAGCATACAGCGCGTCCGGATGGTAGCTGTATGCGCAGCCACGCGCCATCGCGGCGGATTTTAAGATAACCGCAATACAATGTTTTTTGCGGTGTGGCGATTGCAGTGCGGACGGTGCGCTCCAGTTCGTACCAGAAATCGCAGGTCGCCGGGTGCGCCCTGCGCCAGAGACGTTTAAGTGAGTCGCAGGCGATAAATACCCGTTCAGAAAGCCCGTAGGTTGACTTGCGTTTAACCGATTCGTCGTACCAGCTTTTCGCCTCGCGGATAACATCGCGGGGAATGTTTGGCAGTGCGGCGTTCGCCAGCTCGTCGAGATCGAGACCGTAAACCAGCGCAAAAGTGATGAAAGCCGATACACCACCACCATAACCCAGACCGAGCTCCATGACTTTACCGATCTGACGCATGTGTTTATCAACATCATCTAGTGCAATATCGAAAGCTTTTGCATACGCCAGTTTATATAAGTCCGGACCCGTTCCGGCGTCGTACTCTCTGAATGCATTCAGTTTCCATTCTTCTCCCGCCAGCCATGCCAGCATACGGCCTTCAATGTTCGACAAGTCACTTACCACCAGCTTTTTGCCTGTTGGCGCGATAATGCAGCCACGTAACGCTGAACTGGTTAGTTTCATGATATTGTCAAACAGCAGGTCTGCACATCCGGCTTTCAGTGCTTCGATGCCTTCGTCTATTTGTTCCTGTTTTAGTGAAGGGCGGGGAAGGTTCTGGGGCTGGAATAGCCGTCCGGCCCAACGACCGGTATGTGACGCCCCGCAGAACTGTAGCGTACCGCGTAAGCGCCCGTCGTGGCTTACGCCTTTCATCAGTGCCTTGTATTTACTGGTGCTGGTAGTACTGGCCTGCAGGCGGATAGCCAGCAGTTCTTTCACGGCAGATGGTAAATCGGGGTCGGCAATACGACGTTCCAGAGTACTGCGTTGCATGTCTGGTAGCTCCACACCGTAGGATTCAACAATGTGCTTAATCAACGCGTCTCGTTGTGTGGCTGCCTGCACTTCGCCATCAGTCATTTCCTGTGTACGCTTTGCCAGGCGCTTTTGTTCCTGGTCTACCGCGTCGATCGCAGCGCGTGCGAGTTCCACGTCCATGCAGACGCCCCGGTCGTTGATCTGCTGATCACGATGCCAGAGCGCCAGTTCTGTCCCCTGATAATTCCACTTCGGCAGACGTTTATAGACTTCGCGCATTGCCTCGATATCCAGTCCGGCGTAAGCAACAAAGCGCCGCCATTCTTCCGGGTGGGTTTTGCTGGTGGCCCGGCGCAGTTTGCTGTTTTTCGGGCGTGGCTTACAGAACAGCTGGATCAGCGCTTTACCTTCTTTGTCCTTCGCTTTGTCTTGCGGGACGCCTAGTACTTCGCAGAGTTCCCCCAGAGACCCCGGGAGACCGTGCGCCAGCGCCTGCACCATTGTGTCGCGCCAACGTTCGACTGGCGGTGCCAGGCGCGGCATTGCATAACGCAGGACGGTGCGGTCGAAGTGAGAGTTATGGAAATAAAGCAGGGTTTCAGGGTCTGCGATTGCTTCGTATAAGCCGTGTGAAATACCACCACCGGCAGTGATATCCCACACGTTTACGGGCCCGTCGTTGATAGCCCATGCGAACAGCATCACTTCAACGCCTTCGGCATATGCATGGGTACCGTTCGTAATAGGGATTTCGCAATAGGTTTCTAGGTCACCCCATAGTATATTGGACATAAAATAACCTTGTGTGATATATGGTTATGTAGGCGTAAATAAACAAGGAGACGGCGGTGTTTAGCTTTGGTATCGGAATACTTTCATTGATAGGTATTATTGCTTTCCCCATTCTTTATATTTTAGGGAGAATAGTTCGGGCTGGTGGCGCATGGCTCGAACGTGAAGAAGGTCCTAAGGATCGTGTTCTTCCCAAAATTATAATTTTTGCGCTTATTGGGTTCTTTCTTGGGTGTTTGGCTCAGCCTGTATGGGACAGCATTTCGGCATGTAGAGACTATGGCAATCCAATAGGGAAATGTCTTTTTAAATTCAATGAATTTTAATTTTTAGTATTGCGGTAGGCTGGTTTGGATAACTATTTTCTTAAGCCAGCCTTTGTTATAAGAAATATTAAGCATCTACCCCTTCGTCAGAAGGGAGGCCGATCATTTCGTTGAGAGTTTCGCGTCGTATAGCTGGCGGAAGCGGAGCAGATGGTGCATCGGCTGGCAGAAGTTCTTTAGCTTCAGGCCACTCTTCCAGCAGGCGCTTAACTGTGCGCACTTTACTGAGTGCAGCGCTGACATTCTGTCGAATGTCTGACTCATCGCTCTGTATCTGCTCATAAAGTGCATCAAACCCGTAAAACTCTGTAACTAGAGGGTCATTTGCCAGAAGGGTAAATTCCCCCGGCGCGATTTTGTGAATATGGTCTGGTGACCCTGATTCATATCCTCGATAGTTACCGTTGAAATAGACGGTAACCCGAGAACCTGCCAGATTCAGACACATGTAACACTCTTTCCTGATAATATTATTGGCGGTTTTTAATGCTTCGGGGAATTTTGATACCAGTGTTTCTATTTTTTTATAATTTTTAATATTTCAGCTTCTTTCTCTACGCCCCCGATAGCTGCAAGCCGAACACGTTCGGCCCATTCAACACGAGCAGCTCGTAGTGCTGATTTACGTTTGGGGATACCCGCTTTCTCAAGTGCGTTATTGATGATTTGAGTTTTAAGGTGATTAGTTAATACGGGCTGTGACATTATACTTTCCCTCATGAGATACCCCAGCACGTAGCTGGGGGATGAATATTTTTAAATTAGTGCTTCAGCATCAGCACCTTCGCTGATATCGTCGAAATCGTCAGCGCTTGCCACTCCGCCGCCAGCGAATGCATCGCCGTCTCGCAGGAACTGGACTCCGCCGAGTGAGGCATTAATGCGTTTACCGAAATTATTGTCCTGTGCCCAGATATCGATAACGGCGTTTACATAGCACCCTGCATAGGGACGTCCATCAGCCTGAATTAGTGGCGAACGATCGCGATCAAGAACAGCTGGGCGCGCTTTGTTAGCAGCGTTCAGGAAGAAATTGCCGGGAAAGCCTTCATACTCTGCTTTTTCATCACCATCATGCAGGCACAGATTGAGTTTTTTCTCCAGCTGGTTATAAATGGACTCCCACTTCTCCCCCCATTTTTCCTTCGCTACCTGCTTCATAGCTTTACGGATTTCTTCCAGTTGTGGGTGTTTGGGAGACATTAAAAATACTGCGGAGAAACGCGGATCGCCTTCGCCGTTTACAGTTTTAGCTTCAAACAGAGACGGGAAGGCCAGACGAACATTGTTCAGCTTCAGTTTCATGGGTATTTCCTTAAATCAGATGAGGTCTGCGGTTAGCGTATCGTCGGATACGTCGTCGAAATCATTTACAGGGTTGATATTGAGTGCGGGGCGTGGGTCTGACTCGGGAACGACGATTGGTTTACCATCAGCTCGTGTTATCAGTGCCTCGACTTTTGACCAACGGCGTGGACTGGCCTTTTTGATAAGTTTTTCGGCTTTTGTGGGACTAATAAGTTTAAAGTCGAATACTTCTTCAGTTTTGTACCTGAACTGGTCCTTCAGAAGTGCGCGAGCTGCCTCTTCATCACTCCAGGCCCGGTTACCTTGTTTTCCTGTTACCAGTTTAAACCCCGGTACCGGATGTCCGGCATTGAGTTCATTGTGAACCCGGTCCCGTACTGCCTTTAGCCAGGACTCAATAAAGTCGGCCTGGCTATAGATCTCCGCAAGCTGCTCAATGGTTAACAGAGGTACACGTGCGCTGGCATTGGTGATTATTTCGCTGACAGGCTTTGTCAGATCTTCAAAGTCGCTGGCCGCTGTTTGTAAATGCTGCATTTTCTGGGCAGTGCAAATAGCTTTTGCTTTACAGAAGCGGCACTGTTTTTCTCCAGGTATGAAGTTTTCCAGCGGTAGTGTCTCAATGCCTTCGCATTCAGCAATATTGAGAACAAGGATCGCACTGGTTGCGGCCTCCTGTGCTCGTTTACCGAAAGACTGAAGTTCCTGCACGGTTAACGACCATTCTGAAACGTGGTTGAGCCTTGGCTGGTGAATAAATAATCTTACAGTCTCAAAGTCATACAGCATGCTGAATTGTTCGAGCGCACCCAGAGCATACAGTTGTAGTTGCTCATTTTGTTCTGCATCAATGCGGACGCCTTTGCCATATTTCAGGTCGTGGATTTGTAATTCGTTACCAGCGATGATTATGCCGTCGGCAGTTCCGAAAGATTCTTCCACCCCCGTTATATGTGAGAAATCAACACGTTGTTCAACCAATAGTTCATTATTCTGTGCAAGAGTCCAGACCGTATCAACATACCGGCCAACGGCTTCGACCATTTCATCATCCACCTGTGGGCCAGATGTATCATCAGGATTTTCGCGAAGGGGGTATGAGCCGAGAAACATAGAAACATTGCATCCGGCGTAGTGTTCCGGGTGGCTTTGCCTGTTTCGTAGAACTTTTTCAGCAAGCGCGTGCGCTGCAGTGCCCTCGATTGCAAAAGTTGTTTCTTTATCCGGTTGTGTGGCCTCCAGCGCCAGACTTCCTGGGCAGCGCATCCATCGATGCGCTGATGATGGAGAAAGTTGTGCATGAACGTCTGGCATGATTAACCCTCCAGTGCTTTTTCAGCCAGGGTGATTACTTCAGCGAGATTTTCATCCGTTACTTCACCAAGTTTCCTGGCTCCCTGTTTTTCCAGAATTGCAATAGCTTCTGCCCGGTAACCCCCTTTTGCTAACTGGAGGATCAACCCTTCAGCTTGTTTGCGTAGTGCCGCGAAATCAATTGTATGGTCATCTTTGGCGTCATTATTCTGGCTGGAATTTGCTGCGTCTCTGCGTGCAAATTCTTCCTGCAGCTGAAGGTACTCAACACGGTTGATCTCGATATGGCCTTTTTTAAGCATCTCGTTCAACTTGCGTAAGGTGTGGAGTTCACTGGCTGCTGTGCCGGATACATTTTTGACGTAAAACGGCCCCGTGCGTTCTCCATCTTTGTTACTGGCCTTTTTCGGCTTAACTTCATCACGCCCATCTGCAGGTGCATCAAGTAGCTGCTCGGCAAAAGCACGTCGCTCGCCGATGGTTGGCAGGTCGTCCCAGAACTTAAGAATGTTACGGGACAGGTCCAGGAGAGCAGGTTTAAGCAGCGCCCTGGCTCGTTTGACGCCCTGTAATGCGCTGTCGAGAGCATCAATCTGAACTACTCGTTTATCGCCTTCAGCATCACGGTAGGCAACAGCACGTTGCAGCATGTCTTCTGTGATAGGGGTGGCTACCGGGTAGAAAACAGCCAGTGCGATAACGTCGCTGAACTCCAGATCATCCAGTGTCATTGCCGCTGACATGTTTTCAGCTTCAGTTGCTGTATCCCGACATTCCTGCACTCGTGAAATCGTGTCAGGATGCATAACAATACCTGATGCCATTGTGCGGATAAGACGTTCAAGCAGCGCATTATGTTGTGCCAGAAGTTGATTATTAAGTTCGAGACTGGTTTCTAAACTCATACTGTGGTCCTCGCTACAAGGAGAATGAAAGTGATGATCAGACCGAGCGCAGTGGCAACGGCCAGACCGGTCATCAAATCGAAGTTTTTACGGCGATAACGGAGAACATCGCGCCCCGTCAGTCGATGGATGTGTTCAGGTTTCATCGGTTGTATTCCTTTTTTCATATCGGGGAGCACGCTGTTGCGAGTGCGCTTTCAGACATAAAAAAGCCCGTCACTTGAGGCGGGCAAAGACTACACACAGCAATTACATGGATATCATCGAGTGCCTGCTTTTAACCACATCAGGCGAGGTGGTTCTCCTTGTACCCCTACAGTGAGAAATCGTCTAATATCTCTTCACCCCTACAGTTTGAGAGAGATTAGATATGTCTGAAGAAAAAGGAATTCTTTCCCGGATAACTGAATCGTTATCCGGCGTGGGAGGAGCAATTAAAAGCGCGGTTGGAGCAGCAAGAGAGATTCAGAATCTGACTGTCGACTATGCAGTTAAAGAGAAGACGCACATCTTACTCGATAAGCTAATGGATGTTCAGATGCAGCAAATGTCGCTTCAGGAGCTGCTGATTGCGGCTAAGGAGAAAATTGTTGAACTGGAAAATGAGAAAGTAAAGCAAGAGAACTGGGCCGCTGAAGCGGCGAGCTATGAACTTTACCAGCCTATGCGGGGTACTCTGGTCTATCGCAGCAAGCTTTCTGCAGATGCTGACCAATCTCCGGTTTATATTTGTCCCAATTGCTACGAGCAAAAGAGAAAATCTATATTGCAAGCGGAAGGTCTGGTTACTAAGCCAGGCCTTGGGCGAGCCGTTAATATGGTTTGTTCGTACTGTAGGGCTTCCTATCTGTTCAACCGAAATGCTTTAGAGGCCCGACTGCCTTCTGAAGATGAAAATCCGGGGAAGGCAATCACGGATTACGATCCTTACAACCAGTAATTTCTTTAAGCATGGGTACCCTTCCGGCCACCCAGAGTTAAAGGAACTAAGCGCCCCATCGTCGGGGCGTTTCAACTTGCGTGACTTATCAGTTCGTCGCGGTGTTGTCCTCTACGCTTACCGTACGCATACGGACTCGGCGCTTACCTCGATCCCATCGGGTGCCATTTCATTTTGCCAGGAGTACTGCGGCTTACCTGTCACGCGGTTCAGTTTGTTAAAGAGCCAGTATTAAAAAACGCATTAATTATGCGATATCGTATTTATATGCGTTATGGAATTTTGTGTCAATACGAAAATGAATTGTCTTGCAAATAAGAAAACCGCCCTTGTGGAGAGCGGTTTGATCAGAAGTAAGTTATCAGACTGTAAAGGTTAGTACATACGTAGCGCGGATTTGGCGATCCCCGCCACGTAATGGATTTTTTCAATGTTTTCGCGTGGTACTCTGACTGGTGGATGATCTTCATTTACAGACATTAGATGGAACAGGCCATCGCGTTCGAATAAGAAGGTTTTAACCATGACCTCACCGTCCCGGGTAACCACAAGTACTTCATCACCAGGAGTGTAGTCGTGGTTGGGTTCGACGATTACGAACTCCCCCTCTTTGATTCTAGGCATCATTGAATCACCAACACATTTCAGGGCGTATGCATCTTCATCCTTTGTCGGCCAGTATATGAAACCATCACTGCTACCTACTGAATATTGGGTGTCGCTCCAAAGTCCTCCAACGCCTAGCTGAGTGTTTCCCAAAACAGGTACTTTATTAAACCTAAGAGAAATATACGTTTTTATACCTGTCGCGTCCTCTTTCTCCATTTCTTGAAGGCTCCTTTCCGCCAAGTCTATTGGTGACACGTGGAAGTAGTCGGCGATCTGCTTTAACGTTGCGTATTTCGGATCTTTCACCTCTCCTGATACCAGCCTGTGTAGCGTTGGTTGGTTCAGCTGTAACCGACGTGCCAGCTCAGTTATCGAGCTTATCTTGGCTTTGTCCATCAGGTACTTGATGTTTTGAGAAAGGATATCGGTAGTATCAATCATTTGGATTCATCCATGTTGTATACAGGGACGGTGATTATGCGTTATCGGATATTTTAATCTAGGATGACATAGAATTGCTGCATTGCTGAGTAATCCGTTTTCGTATAAATTTGCGCTATAGACGAAAGTGGAGACTTAAATATGTCCGGACTAACACCACAAGAGATGGTCAAAAGCTTGATTGATTCAGGGTATACCCAAAACCAAATTGCCGAAATTGCAGGCGTGAAGCAGTCTTCTATTAGTCGGCTTCTTACCGGGGTTCATTCTGACCCTCGCTTTTCTACAGTACGTGCGATAGAAAAACTTTTTCAGGAAGTGACAGCTAGACAAAAGGTGTAACCCATGTCCGATAGCAAACCATGGGGCGCTACGCCTGATGAGTGGTTTCATTTCGACCTGGTATTGGGGCGAACTGCTCATCTTCTCCCAGTTGTATGTAACCCCGGTGCGACCATATCCCCTGATAGTAAACTGAAAGCGTTGGGTAAGACGCCGAGTCGCTATAACCGGGACCGCCAGGTCACCGGTATTGCTCAATGGACCGGGCATGTTGTTACTGAGCATGATTTTGCCCGCTGGTCGAATGAACCGGATTATGGCATCTGCGTGCGTACAGGCCATGGCTGGCTGGCGCTGGACTGTGATAGCGAAGATGAAGACATTCAGGCAGATATTCGCAAAACGCTTGTGCAACTTCTGGGTGAGTTGCCGCCGCGACGCTGGCGAGCAAACAGTAATAAGTGTCTGTATCTGCTGGCCGTTGATGGTGATTTCCGTAAGCGTATCCATCGCCTGGCGGGGGATATGGGCATTATCGAGTTGCTGGCGAACGGGCAGCAGTTCGTTGCCTGCGGTACGCACAGCAGCGGCGCGCGTATTGAATGGGACGGCGGTTTGCCGGATGAACCTCCGGCTATTACTGGTGAGCAGCTTGAAACGCTGTGGCAGCGCCTGGCTGAACAACTCCCTGTGTCGGTAACCACCGAAGCGGGCAACACGAAGATGCGCGACCGATCAGCATTCACGCCCGGCGCGACGGATGATACAGCTGAATATCTTGATGCCAATGGCTGGACGCTGCTGGATGGCGCAAATGGTGAACGATATATCCGCTGTCCGTTTGAAGACGGCCACAGTAGCGGGGGCGATCCAACAAGCACAGTTTATTTTCCTGCGGGAACCGCGGGCTTTGAGCAGGGGCATTTTAAATGCCTGCATGCCAGTTGTGCGCATCGTGATGACGGAGATTTCCTTAATGCCATCGGGATCCGCAACGACGATTTCGAAGATCTGACCAGCACCGAAGTGGCGGAACCTTTACCGCTGCCTGCTTTCGAGCGTGATAAATGGGGGCGTATCGAGGCAACCATCAGCAACGCAGCCAAAGCAGTAGTACGCCCTGATTTTGTGGACATCGATATTCGCTTTGACCAGTTCCGCGACGAAATCATGTTTGCCCCTGCAGGATCCGGACAATGGCGGGCATTCACCGATGCGGATTATGCGCGCCTGCGCATCACGATGGAAAAGCGGGGATTTAAACCTGTTGGTCGTGAACTTATTCGCGATGTGGTGTTACTTGCAGCCGATGAACAACCATTCGATTCAGCGATCACCTGGCTGAACGGACTGGAGTGGGATGGCGTGCCGCGCATCGAATGTTTCTACCATACGCACTTCGGTACAGCCGACACGCCTTATACCCGTGCGGTGTCTATGTACATGTGGACCGCGTTGGCGGGGCGAGTACTGGAGCCAGGCATCAAAGCGGATATGGTGCCGATCCTCGTTGGTCCGCAGGGCTGCGGTAAGTCTTCCGGAGTGGAGGCACTGAGCCCTGATCCTGCGTTTTTTACTGAAATCTCTTTTGCCGAAAAAGACGATGATCTCGCTCGAAAAATGCGTGGTCGGCTGGTGGCAGAGATTGGTGAACTGCGCGGACTTAATACCAAAGAGCTGGAGTCAATCAAAGCGTTTGTGACGCGTACTCACGAAAACTGGATCCCGAAATACCGGGAGTTCGCCACCCAGTTTCCTCGTCGCCTGGTGTTCGTTGGTACCACCAATGAGGACGAATTCCTTGCGGACAAGACTGGTAACCGTCGCTGGCTCCCCGTGGAAGTGTCGAAAGTCGACGTGAAAGCGATAAAAAGAGATCTCCTTTTACTTTGGGCTGAGGCTCGTGAGGTGTTTCAGCGTCTGGGGGGTATCCAGTTCCGTGAGGCTGAACAACTGGCAGCGAGTGTCCATGAACAGTACACCATCAAGGATGCTTGGCTTGAAACGGTAGAGAAATGGCTCGACACGCCAGACCTGATGACTAATGAACTTCCGCGAAATTGCGAATTTTTACGCGCAAGTGATGTTTTGCGTGATGCGATTGGGCTAAATCCTGACCGCATCGGAAAACGCGAAGAAATGCGAATTAGTAATGTTTTGCAAAATTGCGGGTATAAGCGTGCCCAAAGGCGAATTGGGGGGAAAAAACGCAAGGTTTGGAAACCGCTGGAACCACGCGGAACCACCTAAAAGAGAAGGTGGTTCCACCTTGCAGACCTTGTGGCAAGCGGGGCGGAACTACTGGAACCACTGGAACCGCCTTTCTACTAGAAACCCCATATATATATATAAGTCGATTGAGGGAAAGGTTAGGAAAAGGTGGTTCCAGGTGGGGGCAGGTGGTTCCACTCCGAATTAGCAACTTTTTGCATGTTGATACATGCAATATGCGGATCGGAACTGCGTTATCCACACCCACGGATAAACAGACGTAGTTCTCAGAAAAATTTTTCGTAGCAAAACGTAGAGGTCAGAGCTATGCGTAATATTCAACAGGTTTTAGAGCGCTGGGGTGGCTGGGCAGTGAGTGAAGGTGGTAGCGTCTACTTTCCTCCTGTTGCAGCCGGGTTTAAGAATCTGCTACCCGCGACGCAGTCTGGAAGGCTGAAATGCAGTGACAATGACGGTCTTATCATCAACTCCGCTATGAGCTGCCTGAAGAAAAAAGATCCGTATCTGTGCACGCTCCTTGAGTGGCATTACGTCCAGGCCATGCCCGTGCGGGCGATGGGTGAGAAGCTCGGCGTATCTCACACCCACGTTCTGAAGAGGCTTCAGGCGGCAGAGGGATTTATTGACGGTTGCTTAGCCATGCTGGATGTGGTGCTCGAAATGGATCAGTCGGTTCAGTCAAAGCCTCAGGCTATCAGGACTTTGCGTAGGAGCTGCTCGGCGGCATAATATCCAGCAATCAATCACGTAAGGGAACCAGATGGCTCTGATCAGCGTTCGCAACAGATTTGAAAGCTTCATGGAACAGAGGTACCCAGACCTGTCGTTGCAGGTCAAAGGTAATATTGGCGCATCAATGAAGGCTCAACTTGGCATCAGGATTGAACGAGAATTGTACAGTGAAGATGTTACTTACTGTGATTCAGCAGTTCAGTTGATGTGGACACTCTTTCAGGCAGGTGTTCTGGCCGAACGAAGAGCTACCAGCGTTACGCTTCCTGCGCTGAAGGCAAAGCCGGATAGCTTCTACGATGCGGGTTATAACGAAGGTATTCAGGACTGTCGTAAACATCTGACGGCATCAGGCATCAAGGTAAGATAAAAAATAGTTGTGGAATTCCAAAAAGCCGATTAGCCTGATATCTGTTGAAAACAGTTCATCACGAAGAGGCTTCCGCAAGGGGGCCTTTTTTATTGCCCCATTCTGGGGAAAAGTTAATAAAACAGGGCTTTCGCTGCGAAAAAACGCTATGCAGTTTTTGCCCTTTTTTATGCACCTTTTATTCACTCGAATTTCGCCATTCTGGACCACTTAAGTTGATTAAATAGGCCTTTCATCGCAAATCTATTGCGAGCGGTGATCGTGTGGTTCCTATAACATTATGTTAAATAACTTCCTTTTTTAACAAATTTAACAAGGTTCGCTATGGCGAACTTTTTTTGTATTCAGGGCCCACCGAAGGACGGCTCATAACCCAATCCTACGGGCGTATACGCAGGGCCCGCCTTTCAACAGCACCCCGTAATGGCGGAGGTGGGAAGTATGAAAATGCACAATGCTCCTCATTCCTGGCCTGACTTACTGGAACTCTTACAAAGTTGGTGGCGTGGAGATACGCCGTTGGGCGCAGTGGTTATGTCAATTGTTATGGCTGGCTTGCGCATTGCCTATTTTGGCGGTGGCGGCGGCTGGAAACGAAAAACGCTTGAGATTTTGCTCTGTGGTGCTCTGACGCTGACCTTTGCATCCGCGCTTGAGTATGTCGGATGGCCTAAATCACTTTCTGTTGCCATTGGTGGTGGTGTTGGGCTGATCGGTGTCGATGCTATTCGTGGGGCTGCAATGCGAGTAATCGGTAACAAGTTTGGTGGCTCTAAGGAGTAATTCATGCAGACACTAAATTCCCAACGTAAAGCTTTCCTGGATATGGTGGCATGGTCAGAAGGAACGGATAACGGGCGACAACCGACACGTAATCACGGTTATGACGTTATCGTCGGAGGTGAGTTGTTCACTGATTACTCCGATCATCCCCGCAAACTTGTCACGCTAAATCCGAAACTCAAATCAACAGCCGCCGGACGTTACCAGCTTCTTTCACGCTGGTGGGATGCCTACCGCAAGCAACTTGGCCTGAAAGATTTTTCTCCAGAAAGCCAGGATGCTGTAGCGCTGCAGCAGATTAAAGAGCGTGGCGCTTTACCGATGATTGACCGCGGCGATATTCGTCAGGCAATCGACCGTTGCAGCAATATCTGGGCTTCGTTGCCGGGCGCTGGTTACGGTCAGTATGAACATAGAATCGGTGACCTGATTGCCCGATTTAAAGAAGCTGGTGGGGTGGTAAATGAAGCTGAGATATAAGCTGGTTATTGTTGCCTTCTTTGTTACCGTCATCGGTTCTTTTATCTGGTCTGCCGGGCATTACTACAGCAAATATCAACACGAAAAAGAGCGCGCTGATGAGGCTGTACGAAATGCTGAATCAGCAACAGCCATTACCCGTAACGTCCTGCAATCACTGCAAATCATCAACACAGTTATAGAGGCTAACCAGCATGCAAAACAGCAGATCGCACTGGAGTCACAGAGAACCCAGGAAGATATCAAAGTGGCTGTTGCGGATGATGATTGCGCTGTTCGTATCGTTCCTTCTGGCGCAGTTAAGCGGTTGCACGAATACGCGAACGGTATACGTGTCGGTGCCGGTCGTTCCGTTACCAGCCAGTCTGACGGATGAAACACCCCAGCCAGATTTACCCGACCCGTTTACGTGGGGAGCCAGCCTTAACCTGAATGTTGCGTTGTTGTCAGCGTTAGCACAGTGCAACAGGGATAAGGCTGATATCAGGACTTTTGAGAAAAACAGGGCAGCACAAACCAATGGCACGATTAAACGTTGAAGTTATCCCACCAGACAGCGAAACGATGAACGGGATTTTTGCAGAGATTGAACGTAAATATGCGCATCAGCCGATGACGCCAAAAGTTATCGATGAAATGCAACGCGAAGCGGCGCGCCTTGTACGGCGAGCGACAAACACGAAGGTTACGTTCGTTCGGGACTGACATTACAGAAGCTCCTTTGATAAGGGGCTTCGATAATGTCACTAAGGGGAAAAATTCATGGCAAAACCGGACTGGGAGGCTATCGAAACGGCGTACCAGTGGCGGGTGAAGTATAGGGTATCTATTTATTCATCATCTGAAAAAAGAGTTGTCCGGATAGGTTTCAATAACGGTTATGTTTGAAAGACGCGAGGGGTTAACCGTGAACTCATTTTCACCAAGATAACGACTGTGGGCATTGGGGCCAGCTAATATAGAACAGGCTGGAGCTTCAGCTCTTAACAGCAAACCTGGTGATTTGTATGCATTCAATCCACGACCAAACTTCTCGGCGACTGAAATGTCCGTTGTCCAGCAAAATCCAATGAGCCCTTTATCGAACCTGTCTTTATTTTCTCCCCGATAAAGTACAAGGCTGTCACCATCATATGTTGGCAATAAGAGCGTTAATAGTTTGAGGAGAATTGAGTCGTCGTTGATCTTTTCACGTATAAAGGCCCCAGACTCAACCCATTGACTATGGAATGAATTTTTCATGGCAATTGATACTGGCTTTGCGTTATCGATGCTTTTGATAAACTCAACCCATCTGTTCCGACTGTGAATGTAATCAAGAAATTTCCTCTCATCGGACACCTTCGATTGAGGGCGGTTATAAGCTGCGAAATCTTCTAACTTCATAATTTCCTCAGGTATATCAATGGCACTCACCGACAAGCAAGAAATGTTCTGTCGCGAGTACCTCATCGATTTAAACGCCACGCAAGCGGCTATTCGGGCGGGGTACAGCGCAAAGACAGCTAACCGTACCGCATCCGAAAACCTGTCAAAACCTGACATACAATTCAGAATCGCCGAACTGAAAGCGCAACGCAATGATCTTGTTGGTATTAATGCAGAATATGTACTTAATCGCCTTATTGAAATCGACCAGATGGATGTGCTCGACATTCTCCTGCAAAATGGTGAGCTAAAGCCCATTAAAGACTGGCCTAAGGTATGGCGCACAACGCTATCAGGAATGGATGTCGTGGAGATGGTATCCGCAGATAGCGCCGCACTTCTGAAGAAAATCAAATGGCCTGATAAGGTTAAAAACCTTGAGTTGCTTGGGCGTCATGTTTCTGTTCAGGCGTTTAAAGACAACGTCAAAAATGAAGTGACTGGTGCTGACGGAGGATCAGTCAGAACAGAAATTACCAACTTAACGCCGGAGCAGGCTGCAGAAGCATATAAAAAAATGATGGGCTAAGTATGCCGTTACCATTTCACTTCGATTTTAAACATCCTGATTACCAGATGGTTTTTGAATGGCGGATGGAACGCTTACTGCGCATTCGCCAGAACCCTGAAATATTGCCAGCACTAAAACAGTTTTACCGAACCAATCCGGCTCAGTTCATCATCGACTGGGGCATGACAACGGACCCGCGTAATATTGATTATGGCCTGCCGGTGACCATTCCGTTTTTACTCTTTCCTAAGCAGGAGGAGTGGATCCACTGGATTATGGAACGCTGGAGCAATCGGGAGAATGGTATTACCGAAAAATCCCGTGAAATGGGGCTCAGTTGGACCGCGATCGGACTGGCCTGCTCGCTTTGTCTCTTCAACAAAGAAATGGTTATCGGTTTCGGCTCCCGTAAAGAGGAATACGTCGACAGCACCGGTGACCCGAAAGCATTGTTCTGGAAGGCGCGCAAGTTCGTGGAAACGCTACCTGTAGAGTTTCGCGGTTCGTGGAGCGAGAAGAAGCACGCGCCATATATGCGTGTTGAGTTTCCTGAAACTGGTGCCGTTATCAAAGGCGAGGTTGGCGATAATATTGGTCGTGGTGACCGTACCACGCTTTATCTGGTTGATGAGGCTGCATTCCTTCAGCGTCCTCTGCTGATTGATGCGGCGTTGTCACAAACGACGCGTTGCCGTATCGACCTGAGTTCAGTTAACGGCATGGCTAACCCGTTCGCTCAGAAGCGTCATGGCGGGAAGATACCGGTATTCACATTCCACTGGCGGGATGATCCTCGCAAGGATGAAGAGTGGTATCGCAGGGAATGCGAGAAAATCGATAATCCGGTGGTGGTGGCACAGGAACTTGATCTGAACTACAGCGCATCAGCGGAAGGCGTTCTGATTCCATCCGAATGGGTACAGGCTGCCGTTGATGCGCATATCAAACTGGGTATCCAGCCAACAGGCAAACGACTTGGCGCGATGGATGTCGCCGACGAAGGCAGGGACAAAAATGCCTTTTCCACCCGTCATGGCTTCCTCCTGGAAAATGTGCGGGAATGGTCCGGTGTGGGCAGCGACATTTATCAGTCCGTCGAGAAGGTTTTCGGTTTTTGCGAACAGGACAACCTCGAAGAGTTTCGCTTTGACGAGGACGGGCTGGGCGCTGGCGTTCGCGGCGATGCACGCGCTATCAACGAACTGCGTAACGTTGCGCGTCGACCGTCAATACTCGCCACACCGTTTCGAGGTAGTGGCGCGGTATTTGATCCAGATGATGAAGCTGTTCGCGGGGACAACGGGCAAGCCGCACGTCTGAACAAGGACTTCTTCGCTAACGCCAAAGCCCAGAGCTGGTGGCGGTTACGTAAACTTTTTCAGAATACCTGGCGCGCCGTGGCTGAAGGTATGGCTTACAACCCGGACGAGATCATCTCAATCAGCAGTAGCATGGCACTCAAAGATAAACTCATCATCGAGCTTTCGCAGCCGACCTATTCCATTAATGGTGTGGGAAAAATAGTTATTGATAAACAGCCTGATGGAACCCGATCGCCAAACCTTGCCGACTCGGTGATGATCAACTATGCCCCAATGAATTCAGCCCTGAACATCTGGGAGCTGCTAGGGAGACAGGCCTGATGGCACGAAACAAACAAGCCCTGCGGCGAACTGCGCAGGCCACAGCTGATGGTTATGAGAATTTTATTGCCCGCGTAGGGATGCAGACACCTAACCAGCACTCAGCATCCACCTACCGGGCTAATTTCACCAGTCGTAACCGCATGCTGGTGGAATGGTCCTATCGTTCGTCCTGGATCATCGGCGAAGCGGTCGATGCTATCCCGGATGATATGACCCGCAAAGGCATTCGCATCACTTCGGAAATTGATGCAAAAGATCGTGGCATTCTCGAATCACAACTGGATGAGTTGCAAATCTGGGATGCGCTGAATGACGTGCTGAAATGGTCGCGCCTCTACGGCGGCGCGGTGGGTTTCATCATGATTGAGGGGCAGGCACCAATGACCCCGCTGCGACCCGAAACCATCGGTAAGGGCAAGTTTAAGGGGATTCTCCCGCTCGACCGCTGGATGATTGACCCGGTACTGACCCGCCGCATTAAAGATATGGGGCCGGACCTGGGTAAACCTGAGTTTTATGATGTGGTGACCACAGCAACGGGAATTCCTGCCTGGCGCATTCATCACAGTCGCCTGATTCGCTTTGATGGCGTCACGCTGCCATTTCAGCAGAAGATGACCGAGAACGAATGGGGAATGTCGGTTGTAGAGCGTATCTGGGATCGTCTTACCGCGTTCGACAGCGCTACTGTCGGTGCGGCGCAGCTGGTCTACAAGGCGCATTTGCGTACCTACAGCGTGGAGAAGCTACGCGAGCTTATCGCACTTGGTGGTCCTGCGTATGAAGCGTTGCTGAAGAATATTGACCTGATTCGACAGTTCCAGAGCAATGAAGGCATGACGCTCATGGACTCGCGGGATAAGTTTGAAACCCATCAGTACAGTTTCAGTGGTCTGGATGACATCCTTTCGCAGTTTGCAGAACAGATTAGTGGCGCTGTTGGTATTCCACTGGTGCGGCTGTTTGGACAGTCCCCGAAAGGATTTTCTACCGGTGATGCAGACCTTGCCAACTATTACGACCGGGTAAGCTCGCTGCAGGAGAGACGTTTACGTCTTCCGGTGCGGCGGATACTGGATATCATGCATCGTTCGGAACTTGGCAAGCCGCTCCCGGATGATTTCACGTTTGAGTTTAACCCGCTCTGGCAAATGTCTGATGTCGATCGTTCAACGGTGGCGTTAAATACCACCAACGCAATCAGTACAGCGCTGGGTGATGGTCTGATGACACTGAAAGCCGCTATGACTGATTTGCGCGAAAATTCTGACGTAACCGGCATCGGGGCATCCATTACCGACGAGGACATAGAGAATGCCGAAGACGAAGCGCCGCCCGGCATCGGCGAACCTGATGACGAACCGCAGGAACCGTCAGGCGGAAATCCGGTATCGAACCAGTCTACGCAGGATAGCGCGGGCGGTCGGGGACATCGTAAATGGTCGCTACGATGGTTCAAATGACAGTATCACGGAAATTATTGAGGCGCTGGAACGCTACAGTGAAATCATCACCCCCTGGGCGACAAAGGTCGCGGAAAACTTTACCGCCGACATTGTGCGCAAGAATGATGAGCAGTGGCGTAAACACAGCAAAACCATCAGCCGTGAGCTACGCAATCTGGTAAACAGTGCCCCTCCAGGGCAGGTGATGAAATCCATCGTTGCTGAACAGGTTAAGTACATCAAATCGCTACCCCTCGAGGCGGCTGACAGGGTGTACGACATCCAGAATCGGGCGACAGAAGCTGTTATTACCGGTGGGAGAGCGGAACATTTTGCTAAAGAAATAGCCGCATCGGGTGATATAGCAAAGTCCAGAGCTGACCTGATTGCCCGTACTGAACTTGGACGTGCAACCGGAGCGCTGGATCAGGCGCGTGCGCTGTCAATTGGTTCGAATGGTTATATCTGGCGTACAGCCGAAGATGGTGACGTCAGGCATTCTCATCAGGAAATGGAAGGTAAATTTGTCGAATGGGGCAAACCTCCAACGCTTGACGGCATGACAGGTCATGCTGGCGAGCTCCCGAATTGTCGCTGTTATAAAGAAATCGTTTTTCCCACCTCCCAATCTTATCCCGCCTGAATCGCAGGTAACCCATGAAATATTTTTTCAATACCCGGCTGGGAGAAACCCGCTACCAGCTGGCTGACGGCTCGTTGCTGTGCAAAGACGTGCCGATAGGACGAACAGGTAAGCAGCTCTATGGTGCTGATGATCTGCCAAAACTGAAACCCGATAAGTTCGGTGAAATAGTCGTCACGCGTTCTCCTGAGCAGGTATTCCATCCGGCCACGCTTGCCTCATTCGAAGGGATGAGCATCACGATCCTGCATCCTGAAGATGAAAACGGGAATGTGCGGCTGGTAAATCCCGAGAACTGGAAAGAGCTTGCTGTCGGGCACCTCCAGAATGTCCGGCGCGGGACGGGTGAGCAGTCTGATTTAATGCTGGCTGACCTTATCGTCAAAGACGAAAACGCCATTCAGCTTATCGAAGATGGCCTGCGTGAAGTGTCGTGCGGCTATGACGCGGAGTACGAGCAGACCGAGCCAGGTAAAGCCGAGCAGGTCGATATTACCGGAAACCATGTGGCTCTTGTCCCCAAAGGCAGAGCCGGAAATCGTTGTGCAATTGGAGACAGAGACACAATGGCAAATCAAAAGAAAAACTGGTGGAACCGCATGCGTGCAGCCATCAAGACAGGAGATGCCGACACCATGAACGAACTGGTGGAGTCGGCTCCCGCATCGGTTACAGGAGATGAGGGGGATTTGCCGCAGGGCGTTAATCTCAACATCAACCTGTCCCCGCAGCAACCACTACCGGACAAAGCACCAGAGATGGGTGGAGGTCCAACCGGCGACAGTGATGATGACCTCAAAACATTACTGAAAGCCCTGCTGGCTAAGCTGGAAGGAAATGCCACGGGCGATAACGATAATAAGCCTGACGATAATCCGACCGGTGACGGCGAGGACGATGAAGAGGAAACCACGATTACTGGTGACTCAGCCTGGCGTGCCGAAGTTATCGTTCCGGGTATCGATCTGAGCCGTAAGATGAAACCGACCGCGTTCAAACGCGAGGTTCTGGCTTCCGCAGATAAAACGCTGGTTCGCCAGATCGTCGGTGATGCGGATATCCGCAAATTGCCGAAACAATCGGTCGACATGGCGTTTAATGCCGTGTCTGAGATTGCCAAAGGGCGAAACACCCGCGCCACCACCGGCGATGCACAGCGCCTAAACATGGGCATGACCAGTATCGCTTCCCTGAACAAACAAAACGCTGAATTCTGGGCAAACCGTAAAGGGTAAAAAATGAATAATGTATTTCTGTACCGGATGCCTGTTGGCATTGCCGGGGCTGTCTCTCGCCCGCAGGACTTAACCGTCGAACCGGTGGTCCTTAAATCCGATAACGCCTTCGCTGCCTATGGCCTGGCTGGTAAATACGATGATGACGGTTTTTTCGTGCCGCTGGCAGATGGTGATACCGCAGACAAGGTGAAGGGGATCTACGTGCGCCCTTATCCGACCACTTCGCAGCCGGACATGGTTCGCCAGGTGGGGACTGGCAAGAACTTCCCGGGCGACGCCATGAAGCGTGGCTACGTGACCGTTAATCTCGGTTCTGATTTTGATGCCAGCACCATCAAAAAAGGCGACCCGGTATACGTTGTCGTCTCCACTGATGAATCCATCAAAGTGCCGCTGGGTGGATTCATGGCCACGTCAGTCAGTGGCAAAAACGTGGTGCTGACCAACGCTGAATTCACAGGTGCCGGTGATGCTGACGGCAATGCAGAAATTTCCTGGAAGATTTAAGGAACAGACGAATGATTACTTTTGATCAGGCAACCGTTGACAGCTCTGGTGCCTTTCTCATCGGGGAGCTGGAGCGACTCGACCAGACGCTGAACCTGCCACTGGTGGGGTACACCTGGACCCGCGATATTCAGTTGCGTGAAGATGTCTCTATCGCAGATGACATTTCCAGCTGGACGAATACCAGCTTCGCCGCTGCGGGTACTGGTGCAAATCCGAATGGCAAAAACTGGGTAGGCAAAGACTCAACCGCTATTGCTGGCGTGAACGTGGATATCGGCAAATCCGGTAACCCGCTGAACCTGTGGGGGATGGAACTTGGCTGGACGGTCATAGAATTGCAGGCTGCTCAGCAGGTCGGACGCCCGATCGATACGCAGAAGTATGACGGGATGCAACTGAAATGGCAGATGGATAACGATGAACAGGTGTATGTTGGCGATTCCGCATTAAACCTGAAAGGTCTTGTTACCCTGGACGGTGTGCCTGTCAACAACGCTGCCAAAACGTGGGCAACCTCAACACCGGACGAAATCCGCGCAAGCATTAACCAGGTGCTGTCTGATGCGTGGGCCGCTTCTGGTTACTCTGTGGTTCCGCGTGATTTGCTGATCCCGCCTGAGCAGTTTGCTCTGTTGTCCAGCATCATCGTTTCATCTGCGGGTAACCAGTCCCTGTTGACGTACCTTCAGACCAACACCATCAGCTATCACCAGAACGGTGTTCCGCTGAATATCCGCGCGGTTAAATGGCTGAAAGGCCGTGGTGTGGGGAATAAGGATCGCATGATTGCGTATACCAACGATAAAAAATACGTCCGTTACCCGCTGGTTCCGCTTCAGAGCGTGCCGGTGCAGTATCGCGGTCTGTATCAGATCGTCACTTACTACGGCAAGCTGGGTGCGGTTGAGCCAGTGTATAAAGAAACTCTGTCCTATGTGGACGGTATCTGATAACCAGAATGGCCCCGAAAGGGGCCTGAAGGAAACTGAAATGGCGAAAGAAAAGCTGGTTACCATCCATGTTCACACCCCGTTTACGCTGACGCTCGGCGATCAGTCAAAACAGGAGTTTGGCCGGGGACGACATAACGTACCGGAAGAAGTCGCGTCGCACTGGTTCACCCAGGCGCACTCTGAGCTTTCCGAAAGCGTGATTAGCGACACCGATGATCTGCAACCCATTATCGACGGCCTGCAAGCGCAGATTGCCGACAAAGATAAGCTGATTGCCGATCTGAAAGATGCATTGCTCAAACTGCAGGAGCAGAACGACAGCCTGCAGGCGCAAATTACTGCCGCCCGGGCTGGCGGTAATGGGGCTAAAGATGTCAAAGAATCAAAGTCTGCCAGCGGTAAGTGATTTTCGACGCGACTTCCCGCAGTTTGCTGACCCGGCAAAATATCCCGACGCCCAAATCGGGTTCCGTCTGAATCTGGCCGATGAACTGCTGACCGAAAACGTCACCGGCAAAAAGTTGTTTCCGTACTTTGCCGGGTTGTTCGTTGCGCACTACATGACGCTCTGGGCGGCAGACAGCAGAGCGATGCTGGCTGGTGGTCCGGGCGGTTCAACCAATGGTGTTCAGTCCTCAAAGTCCGTTGACAAGGTAAGCGTCAGCTATGACACCAGCGCGACGCTGAATCCTGATGCAGGTTTCTGGAATAACACCCGATATGGCGCTGAATTTTATCAGTTGATCACGATGTTCGGTGCAGGCGGTCGCCAGCTATGAGTTTCAAAAGCGGTGTAACAACGAGGGTGGATAACGCTAAGGCCATTCTGGATGCGCTCAGGTCGTTAACCAAAAAAGATGTGCTGGTCGGCATCCCTTCGGAAGACAGCGGGCGGGATGATGTTCCGTTTGGTAATGCGGGCATCGGTTACCTCAACGAATACGGCTCACCAGAGCAGAACATCCCGCCACGACCTCACCTGGTCCCCGGCGTTAAATCGGCAGAAGAGCAGACGGTGCCGCAGCTCAAAGCCGCGGCGCAGGCTGCACTTGATGGTAATGCTGCGGGAGCAGAACGCGCACTCAACCGTGCCGGAACGCTGGCCGCTAATGGCGTCAGGCGTTACATGACCATTACCGGCTTTACGCCGCTTGCTGACAGCACTGTTGAAGCCCGGGCTCGTCGGGGGCGCAAGGGGGCAACACTGGAACTTGCCCGGCGCGCTGCTGGCGAATCTCCCGGAACCGATCTGGCGAAACCATTAATTGACACCGGGCAATATCGCAGAGCTATTACCCATGTTGTGAGGGATAAAGATGCCGACTCTTGATGTAACAGATGTGCTTTTTGACCCCGATTTTTGCGACTTCAATTTGTGGGTAACACGCCGTGTGCAAACGGTGGATGAGGACGGGATCGGCAGCGACAGCGAAGTTAAAAAGCAGTTTGCCGGAGTCGTTACTGTTGATCGCTCTCTGGAAAACCGTCGTATGCAGGCCGGGCAGGTAATCAGTGGTGCAATTCTGATTGTGACGACTGAGCGACTGACGCAGGGACAGACTGGCCGTGATGCCGATATCGTGACGTATCAGGGCCGTGATTATCGTGTGACTTTCGTCGACCCGTATACAGCGTATGGTGCCGGATTCGTTCAGGCGCATTGTGAGTTGCTGCCGTTTGATGGGGGAATTCCGGTTGAGCAATAACACCAGCACAGAGCGCGGATGGCTGATACCAACCAGTGGCGATCCGGATTATGACGAAGCGCTCGACAGGCTGTTAAGCCAGTGGATGCGTAACGTTTCCGGCCTGTCTGCCGGGATGGTTCGCCCGCGCTGGCAGAAAGAGCAGCCGCCACTGCTACCGGTTGAAACGAACTGGTGTGCGTTTGGGGTTATCGGATGGTCAGGTGATGACAGTCCGGCATTCACCAGACAGACCGATGATGGCTCTCAGCTCTGGCGGCATGAAACGATTGAGTGTATGGCTTCGTTTTATGGACCGGCGGGGATGGTGTATGCGTCCCGGTTTCGTGACGGTATATCTGTGCCGCAGAACAATGCAGCACTGAATGCGCTGGGGCTGTCTCTTGGCGATTACACAGGTCTGACTCCCTTCCCTGAACTTATTAATCAGCAATGGGTCCGCCGCTACGATATGACGGTGCGCCTGCGCCGGAAGGTTGTGCGCGAGTACGGTATTAAATCGCTGGTGGAAGCACCAGTCATCTTTTTCGGAGATTAAGCTATGGCACAGGGCTTGCCTGTATCAAACGTTGTTAATGTTGATGTGATCATGTCGCCGCGTGCAGCATCAGGGCGAAATTTTGGTGCATTACTCATTCTCGGCCCGTCCACAATCATTCCGGTAAGTGAGCGCATTCGTCGTTATTCTGCCGCGGAAGATATTGGAAAAGATTTTGGCGTGGAATCACCAGAATATAAGGCTGCGCAGGTGTTTTTCTCACAATCACCGAAACCTCAGGAGGTTTTTGTTGGTCGTTGGGTGAAAACGAAGGGAGACAGCGAACAGGCCACGCCTGAGACGCTGGAGCAGGCTGTGAATGCCATGCTCGATTATACTTCATGGTATGGGCTGGGGATTGCAGACGATGAAGATATTCCGGATGCAGACTGGCTGAAAGTGGCTGCGGCGATCGAATCCTCTTCTGTAAGCCGTATTCTGGCGATTACGACAAGCGATGAGAAATGCCTGCAGACTGCATCCAGCGATGATTTGGCATCAAAACTGAAAACCGCCGGATATTCACGCAGTTTTATTCAGTATTCATCGGGTAATAAATACGCTGCGTTATCTGCATTTGGCCGGGCATTCACGGTTAATTTCAATGGCAGTAATACCGCGATTACGCTCAAGTTTAAGCAGGAGCCGGGTGTCGGGTATGAAACACTGACAGTCAGCCAGGCATCGGCACTTGATGCAAAAAACTGCAATGTGTTCGTGTACTACCAGAATGATACAGCTATCCTCCAGCAGGGAGTGATGGCTAACGGCGATTTCTTTGATGAACGCCACGGCCTGGACTGGTTACAGAATTATGTGCAGACCAACCTCTATAACCTGCTTTATACCAGCACCACGAAAGTTCCCCAGACTGAAGCCGGTATTACCCGACTGTTATCAAATGTTGAAAAATCACTGGATCAGGCCGTTCAGAATGGACTGATTGCTCCGGGCGTATGGAACGGGGGCGACCTTGGTCAGTTGTCATCAGGTGACACACTGCCCAAAGGTTATTACGTATACGCCCAGCCGCTGGATGAACAGGCACAATCAGAACGTGAAGCCCGTAAGGCTCCGGTGATTCAGGCTGCAATAAAACTTGCAGGCGCGGTTCATTACGCTGACGTACAGATTAACGTTGTTCGCTAAGGGGAAGTGAATGTCTACCTATTCTTTTATGGATGTCACTGCGACGCTGACCGGGCCGACCGGTTCGATTGACCTCGGGTACGGTTCGGCAAGTTCTGAAGAGGGGATTGTGGTTGCGATGGGCGGTCCTAAAAACACCATGACCATCGGTGCTGATGGCGAAGTGATGCACAGTCTCCATGCAGATAAAAGCGGGACGATTACCGTTAACCTTCTGAAGACATCACCGACAAATAAAAAATTGTCGCTGGCGTATAACGCACAGAGCCAGTCTTCTGCCACATGGGGGAATAACGTTATTGTGATCCGAAACAAGGTCAGCGGCGACATCATCACGGCACGCAGTGTTGCGTTCCAGAAACAACCGGATAATGCCAACGCTAAAACCGGTAATACGATGCCGTGGGTGTTTGACTGCGGCAAGATTGACCAGGTTCTCGGGGAGTTTTAATACATGGAATTCGAAATCAAAGGCGTGAAATATCGCGTGGCAAAACTCAGCGTTTTTGACCAGCTGAAAGTGACCCGCAAACTTCTGCCGGTACTGGCGGGAATGATGTCAGATTTCGGGAGCATTCGCTCCCTGTTGCCTGCTGATGGCAAAATCGACACCGTGAAATTCGATCAGTTGAAAACGGTATTTGAAACCCTGCTTCCGCGTATCGCTGAGGAACTGTCTTCCCTGACTGAAGAAGACACCAACGCGATTATTCATCCGTGCCTGGCCGTAGTATCACGTAAGCACATGGACGGATGGACGCCGATATTTAAAAGCGGTCAGCTGATGTTCGATGATATCGACCTGCTAACCATGCTGCAGCTGGTGGCGCGGGTGGTCGCCGATTCGCTGGGAAATTTTTTGCCCGTGAGCCCTACCAGCCCGACGCCGGGCCAGCTTCAGGGTTGACCCTCAACAGCCTACCAGACGGGCTGTCTTATCTCCTTGACCCGGTTGATGCCGGGTTAATCCCTTATTACGCGCTGAAGGATGGATCAATCGATCTGTGCGATATCGCGCTGATGAATGACCACCTGGCCGTTAAGGCTGACAACCAGCGCCGTATAGAGAAATGGAGAGAGGATAATGAACGCTGAGACTATTAAAGATTTCCTCGTCTCGCTTGGTTTCGATATCGACGAAGCTGGCGCGGAAAAGTTCGATTCAGTCCTGGCCGGCACGACCGCAAACGCTATCAAAATGGGGCTGGCTGTTGAAGGAGCTGCGCTGTCCGTGGTGGCCTTCACGGCTAAGATCGCCTCCGGCCTGGATAATCTTTACTGGGCGTCACAGCGCACCGGCGCGACAGTCCAGGGAATTCAGTCTATTGGCTATGCGGTTTCGCAGGTTGGCGGCAGCGTGGACGCTGCGCGATCTTCTCTGGAAAGCCTCTCCCGGTTTATTCGTAACAATCCCGGTGCAGAAGGCTTTCTGAATCGCCTGGGCGTACAGACCCGTGATGCCAGCGGTAACATGCGTGACATGGCCGCTATTTTTACGGGCGTTGGACAGAAACTCAGCAGCATGCCGTATTACCGGGCTAACCAGTATGCGCAGATGCTGGGCATTGACGAAAATACCCTTATGGCGATGCGCCGGGGTGTGGGTGGCTTCTCCGGGCAGTACAGCGCAATGGCGAAAGCTATCGGCTTCAATGCTGACGAGGCGGCCAGAAGCTCCAACAAATTTATGACCTCCCTGCGTGAGTTTGGCGCGATGGCAGGCATGGCCCGTGACAAAATCGGCTCTAATCTTGCGGGGGGGCTTGCGGGTTCGCTGGACACCCTGCGCCGCCATATCCTGGACAACTTCCCTCGTATCGAGCAGACCCTGACGAAAGCCATAAAAGGCATTCTGGCGCTCGGGGATATTATTGGGCGGCTGTTCTTCAGACTGATTGAGGGGACATCAGGCCTTATCACCTGGTGGCAATCGCTGGATAAGCAAACGCGGGAGTTGATCTCGCTGTTTGGCGCACTGACGATTGCGCTGCGCATTCTGAACAGTACGTTCTGGATGTCGCCGATTGGCCTCATTACCGCGCTGGCGGCGGGTATTGCCCTCCTGTGGGAGGACTATCAGACCTGGAAGGAAGGCGGCGACAGCCTGATTGACTGGGGCAAGTGGAAACCGGAGGTCGATGCCGCGCTGAAGATGGTTCGTGACCTTAAAACGACCGTTAACGACCTGGTGAAAGCGCTGGCGAAACTGCTCAATATTGACCCCAAATCATGGTCCCTGAAGTGGGATTTCAGCAACTTCATCGACCAGATGGGCGAATTCAGCAAAATGCTGAACATGATCGCTGACCTGCTCAACGCCATTAAAGATGGCCGCTGGGCTGATGCCGCCAGCATTGGCAAACAGATGCTCAATCAGGGCAGCGAAAATCCGTCAGCGATGCCGATGGTTACTGACAGCGCCAACGGTACCGCCGACTGGATTAAAGAGCACTGGGGATTCGATCCTCGCAGCGTGGGCCGAACGGTGCGCGGCTGGTTTGGTACTGATGAACCTGAACAGCTCGGCCAGTCAGTCAAGCGGCCACAGCCAACCAAAGCGGGCTCTGAGTTGCTGGGATGGATGCAGCCGATGCTTACCAACCTGGAACAGCTCTACCGGCTTCCTGAAGGTTTGCTGCGCAGTGTGGCCATCACGGAATCGGGAGGTAATCAGTTCGCTGTTTCAGGCGCTGGCGCTAAAGGTCTGTTTCAGTTTATGGACGGCACGGCGCGTGATATGGGGTTGCGTGGGAACGATGTTTTCGACCCGGAGAAGGCCGCCAAGGCAGCCGCTAAGTACCTTAGCCAGCTGTTGCGGCAGAACGGCGGAGACCTTAGCAAAGCACTGGCATCATATAACTGGGGGATCGGGAATGTTAAGCGTTATGGCATGGGGCTAATGCCGCAGGAAACGCGTAACTACATTCCGAAAGTGATGAGCAATATGCCCAACAGCGCCCCGGTGATTCAGCAGGAAACGAATATTAACATCCACGGCGTTTCCGATCCGCGCGAGGCTGCCCGTTTGACTGTTGACCGTCAAAAGGGTGTGAACTCACAGTTAACCCAGCAACTCACCGCAGGACCGAGATAATGGATATTTTATCAGCGATTTTTCGCCAGCAATCCCGGCGAATTGGAATATTAATCCCCAGCGTGGTTGTTTCTGAAAAGCATTCTGATGCGCTCGAAATTACTGAGCACCCGGTGGAGAAGCCAACAACGAATAGTGCCTCGGGTTTCATCGCCGATCATGCGTACAAGCGCCCCAGTGAAGTCACAATGGAATGCGGCTTCGCTGGTGGCGGTTCGTTGCTGGACTTCATTGATACATCGTCAATCGGCCTCAGCGCCGGACTTAGCCCGAAAGAGACCTATCAGCAACTGCTGGATCTCCAGTCCTCTCGGTTGCCGTTCGATGTAATGACCGGAAAGCGGGTTTACAGCAATATGCTGGTGCGAGCCATCGAGGTGACAACGGATAAAACCAGCGAGAACGTGCTGAACTGCACGCTTACCCTGCGTGAAGTGATCATGTCGCAGACGCAGAGCGTTAGCGTTGCAGATAAATCAGATATGCAGGATGGCGTCAGCACATCGGCAGTGCAGAATTCCGGGACGAAATCCACTACACCGCCAAACGAATCCTTGCTGAGCCAGCTGGGCGGAAGCATTACATCAGCATTCGGGGGATAATATGCAGTTTAACGAAATACCGCTTTCTCCTGACAATCAGCAGTTCCGCGTTTTGCTGGGCAATACCACGTACACGCTCAGGATCATCTGGCGTGATGCGGCAGGCTGGATTATGGACGTGATGGATAGCGGCGGTGCCGCGCTTCTCTCTGGCGTACCTCTACTGACCGGCGTGAACCTTTTACGACAATATCCACAGCTTGGCATTGATGGTGCGCTGGTGGTGGCGACCGATAAGGGGGCACCAGACGAACCCACCAAAACCAACCTCGGCACATACAGCCACCTCATTTTCGTACAGGAGTAGAAATGTCTCTTAACTGGATGCGCCATTTTGAGCTGCAACTGTTGGACCAGAACGGGCAGGGCGTTTCCCTGTCTGACTTTAAGGTCACGTTCCAGATCGAGTGGGCAGACACACGCTGGCCGCGCGTGGCGAACGTGAAAATTTACAACCTTTCGACCGATACCACGAACAAGATACTGGGGCAGGAGTTTGCCAAAATTCGCATCATTGCCGGGTATGACGGTATAGCGCCGGATGTTGATGCGAGCCAGGTTGGCGTCGCCCGAGAGATTTCACCAGACCAGATAGGGCAGGTGAACGGTCAGAACTACGGCCTGATTTTTGACGGTGATATTCGCTTTACCGTAACCGGGAAGGACAACATTACCGATTCCTGGGTGTTGATTCAGGCTATTGGAGATCACGAAGCGTTCCTCTACGCGACTACCATCACTACGCTTGCCGCTGGCTATACCGTTGCGGATCTGCACCGGGCGACGATGCAGGATTTCAACGCGTTCGGCGTGACACAGGGCATTACCGGCGATTTTCCTGATACCGTGTTTCCTCGTGGCCGCGCGATTTACTCATCCAGCCGCAACGTGATGGATAATATTGCTGCGCAGTGCAAAGCGACATGGCAGCTGGTGGATGGACAGGTCCAGATGGTGCCGGAGGATAAGTATATTCACGAAGCCATTGTGTTAAATGCCGATACTGGCCTGATCGGTATGCCGCAGCAGACGATGGGCGGCGGCGTAAACGTGCGGTGCCTGATAAACCCGAACATCCGCATTAATGGTCTTATCCAGCTCGATCAGGCTTCAGTTTACCGCGCCGCGCTTGGCAATAGCGAAATCGCTCAGTCGCCCGGGAGTATCACCGAAACAGAAGAGAACGGCAACCGCGTGCTGACCGGCACGACGTCACAGGCAGCCAGCATTGCGACAGATGGCATTTATATCGTCAAAGCTATCGACTATACTGGCGACACCAGAGGCCAGACGTGGTACATGGATTTAATGTGTTTTGCGCGTGGGTCTCGTGAACTTTATAGCCAGTCGACGCTTCAAAAAGTACAGGTATAACATGACAAAAATCAGCAATGTTATTTGCGGCGTAGCTTTAGCTTTAGCTTTTGTTGGTGCTTCGTCTGCTTTAGCGGACACTCAGTGTGGGCCTTTTCGTCTGACCGCAGGGAACGATGGTTTGATGCACATTAACGGTGCAAAGCCTGAAAACCAGAAAATGACCTTTCTGAAAGAAAAGGAAGATTATCAAAATCTGAAGATGGAATGGACGGTTGCAACCAACCAGCCCGGCCGTTGGGTAGGGCTGGAATACATCAAGCGTAACGGTAAAGCCATTCTCAACGCCCAGTGGTTGCAAGCCAGTATGGACGCGCCGCGTCAGTATGCGACTTATGACTGTAAGAGAGTTTCTAATTGAGCACAGGTAACCCTAAATCTGTAGCCCCTACCGACGATCAGAAAGAATGGATTGAGCGGGCGAAATTTGTTTTTGATTATCAACAAAAACAATATGAGTTTGCACTAACATCGTTACGTAGGTTAGAGGATAAAGCGACTAAAATTTTCGGTTCAATCAACGTCATACTTACTATTTCTATGTTGATAGTTCGCTATTGGGATAGCTATATTTTTGTATCAGAAATTACTCCCCCAAGGGTTCTATGCTGGTTGTCACTGGCTCTGTTTTTTGTCTTTTTTCTTATTTCATGGGGATTTGTTTTTAGTGCAATGCAACCTCGTGAAGGTATGAGACCGGCAACCGATGCAAGTATTATCGACTTTTTTATGGGTAACCCGCGACAAAACTCAATGAGTTCATTTGCAAGTAGTTACACTGACTTCATTGATAAACTTGATGAAGTTCACAAAGAAAAAGTAGCCGTAATACAGAAAGGTTCCGAAGCAATGCTTTTTGGGGCTTGGTCCTTCATTATCTTCCTGATAAGTTTTTTATTAATAAGATTTACATAAGGTGAAATATGAGTACTAAAAAGCCAGTCCATGCACCTAAAGATAACCTTGGGTTCATTAGAGAAAAGAAATCACATGATGGAGATTGTTATTCTCACAAAGAATTACCAGGTAACTCGGTTGAAAGGGAAGGATACGACTCATCTTTAACAGTTCCGCCTGGAAAGGTAGTATTTGAAAGCTTTGGTGGTAATCGCCCTGTTAATGTTAAAAGAAAGTAACATCAAATCTGACCCGCTTCGGCGGGTTTTTTTATGGGGTTTTTATGCCAATTCCAACTCAATCACAGATCGGCGGAGAGCAGCAGACCGCGCAGGCCATTGCCGATTCGGTGTCTACCCAGATGCGCGTGGCGATGCCAGGCATCATTCAGTCGTTCGATCCTGACGCTGTAACCTGCACAGTAGAAGTGGCGCTTCGCGGTATTGTTGGCGACGGTTCCACCGAATTAAAACCGCTGGTGGATGTACCGGTTATCTTTCCGCGCGGCGGCGGTTGCACCCTGACCTTTCCGGTAAAAGAAGGCGACGAGTGCCTGCTGATATTTGCCGACCGTTGCATCGATTTCTGGTGGCAAAGCGGCGGCGTTCAGGAGACCGTCGACCCGCGTCAGCATGACTTGTCTGATGCGTTCGCCATCGTTGGCCCGCAGTCGCAAGCACAGAGAATCAGCGGTATCAGTAGCAGTTCGGTAGAGCTGCGCAGCGATGACGGCGGCACAAAGTTAAGCCTTAACCCATCCAGTGGGGCAATAAATTGCACTGCACCGGGCGGATTCAACCTTAACGGGCTAAAAATCCTGCCAGACGGTCGCTTGCAGCTGGTGGACGGTTCTATCGTGGATAAGCATACCCATGGCGGCGTTGAGAGCGGCGGAAGCAATACTAAGCCGCTGGGAGGTTAATCTATGCGATACCGTCGCGAAGATGCTGACGGCGATTACACTTTCGGGCAAGGTGACGACACCTTCCTTATCGACAGTCCGGAATGTGTCGCCCAGGCCGTAAAAACCCGTTTCGAGCTGTGGCGCGGTCAGTGGTTTCTCGATCTGACGGAAGGCACGCCGTATGTTCAGTCAGTGCTTGGGAAACAGCGATCAGACGTCTACATCCTGGCTATACGCGAACGCATTCAGGACACGCCGGGCGTTCTGTCGATGCTTTCCTTCGATACCAATTATGACGGCACCAGCCGCCGCGTCACTTTCACTTCCTCCATTGACACAATCTACGGCCAGACGACTGTAACAAGCGAGGCATAAATGGCTTTGAACCTCGACACGCTGGGGCTATCGGCAACGGTAACCGCCCAGGGGATTAGTGCGCCTGATTACCAGACAATCCTCGATACACTGACCAGCTATTTCAGGCAGATTTACGGTAGTGATGCCTACCTCGAACCAGACAGCAAAGATGGGCAAATGGTCGCGCTGGTAGCTCTTGCCGTGCATGACGCTAACAATACCGCTATCGAGATCTACAACTCGTTTTCACCAACGACAGCGCAGGCCGCAGCGCTTAGCAGTAATGTGAAAATTAACGGGATCACGCGAAAAGTAGCGACAAACTCTACTGCTGACCTTCTGTTAACCGGTACGGCGGGCACGACTATCACGAATGGCTCCGCACGGGATAAAAACGGCATTATCTGGAATTTTCCCGCGAGTGTAGCGATCGGCGTTGATGGTACTGTGCTGGTGACGGCCACATGTGCGAATAGCGGTTCGGTTGCGGCGATGGCCGGGACTATCACCACCATTAACACACCGACTCGCGGCTGGGTGTCGGTAACCAACCCGGCTGCGGCTACTGTCGGTTCACCAGCCGAAACCGACGCCGAACTGCGCATTCGGCAGGGGCAAAGCGTCGCGCTACCATCGATCACACCGTTTGAAGGCGTCGACGGCGCAATTGCTAATGTTGCTGGCGTGACACGTCACAAGCTGTATGAGAACGACACTGGAGCAACCGACAGCAACGGGCTGCCGCCACACTCAATTTCCGCCATCGTCGATGGTGGAGATGTTACCGAAATAGCCCAGACCATCAGGGGGAATAAAGGGCAGGGAACGGCGACCTACGGTACTACTTCTGTCACGGTACCGGACACCTACGGCAATCCACACGTGATCAGTTTTTCGCGTTCGACTGATGTAACGATTTACGGTCATATCACACTGAAAGCCTTTACGGGCTACACGTCGCAAATTGGCGTACAGATTCAGCAGGCCGTCGCGGATTACATCAACGGGCTGACGATCGGTGATTCTGTTCTGCTGAGCCGCATTTACTCCCCGGCGAACCTCGGCGTGGTGAGTGGTGGCAGTGCACGCTATTACGACATTCAGGAGCTGTTGATTGGCAAATCTGCCGGAACGGTAGCGGCGGCGAATATCAATATCGCCTACAACGAATCAGCGTCCTGTAAGGCGGAAAATATTGTTCTAACGGTGACGTCATGAGCAAGTACACAGATTTAATCACCAACTACCACGCCACCAGACCGAAATACTTTGATCACATAGACCTGAGCACCCGGCCGCTGATTGACATCACATCAGCCACCCGGGGGCTGGTTAGCGCTTTTGACATTGATACGGCGGTAGGCGTCCAGCTTGATACCCTCGGGCTCTGGATCGGACGTAGCCGTGTTGTCAGCCAGCCTATCTCAGGTGTCTATTTCAGCTGGGATACCGACGGGCTTGGATATGATCAGGGTGTATGGCAGGGGCCATACGATCCTGATTCCGGATACATGTACCTCAGCGATGAAACTTATCGTGTCATCCTTAAAGCGAAGATTGCGATTAATAACTGGGACGGACGGAATGATTCGCTTCCGGCAATTCTTGACGCGGCAACAGCAGGATCCGGACTGCGAATGCAGATAGTCGATAACCAGGACATGACGATATCGGTCTGGGTCTTTCCTGATACTGATATTTCAGATGTATCGCGTGAGTTAATTGCGGCAATTAAACAGGGGTATCTCACAGTAAAAGCCGCCGGGGTGTGGGCGGGTGGCATTGAAACACCTTCGGTGGAAACCCCATCGGAAGGCTCAAAATTTTTTGGTTTTGATATGGATAACGAATTCATCAGTGGTTTTGATGTAGGAGCATGGGGAGTATTACTCTGATGGCGAAAAATGACTTTAAAGCGTTTGCAACGGATCGAAATGCCAATGTTATATCGCAGGAGGAATGGGAAGCGTTGCCCGCGCTTTTATCTGGATTTACAGCAGGGAAAGCCTCCAGTGCGCAAGTCAATAAGGTTATTCGGCAGGCCAGCTTTATTGCTGCAGCTCTGGCCCAGTTTGTAAGTGATAAAACGCAACGGGATGTGCTTGATAATGGTGATCTGCCCGGTTTTGTTGAATTGCTGGGATCGGGGTTTGCTGTTGAATACCTGAGCCGCAAGAATCCGTTTGGTGATATCAAATCGGATGGCACGGTGGAAACGGCTCTCGAAAACCTTGGTTTGGGGGAAGGCTCTGCATTGCCTGTTGGTGTACCGGTTCCGTGGCCCACCGCCACACCGCCAGAAGGCTGGTTAAAGTGCAACGGAGCTACGTTCACCAAAGAACAATATCCTGTTCTGGCCAGAGTCTACCCGACCCTCCGTCTTCCCGATTTGCGCGGTGAGTTTATCCGTGGATGGGACGGTGGTCGCAAGGTTGATACCGGGCGTGCGCTACTTTCATTTCAGGAAGGGACTATCGTATCCGGTTTTGATGATAATGATACCGGAGATATCAGTTCGCTCGGCTCTACACAATACGGATTTGGTGACGCTTTAACCTCTAATCAACTGGGGGTCATAAATGGCAAAAAGTGGATATTTGATGCATCCTCTAAAGGTGCACAAAGATATGACTGGTGGGCTTATGTATCAGCTCGCCCCCGCAATATCGCATTTAACTATATCGTGAGGGCGGCGTGATACCGTTCAGCCGGCAAGCGCCAGTGGCGCTTCCGGCCAGCTGATTTCAGGTGCCTTGCTGATATCCAGTGCGTTCAGCTCGTCGATATAATCCAGCACGGCGTTCAGTTTTGCCGTTTCTTCTGGTTTCAGACTGCGACCTGCCCGCAGTTTGAGGTTGATGAGGTCGATGGACTTCATCGCCTGATCCACCCGTTTCTGGCGTTGCAGTCTGGCAGTCTCCAGCTCTGCGGCTCTATGCCGTTCAGTATCAGTTACCCACGCTTCACCGTTCCAGGTATCCCATGGTGTGGCAGGCTGTTTTGTGGTGGTGTCCGCCGGGTAATCACCCGGTTGGGTAATCAGAACGGGGTTACCGTTCTCCGTGCTGTATACCGTCTCGCCGCGGTGATCAGGCACATGCTCCCACCCGTTCAGCGTGGCAGTCCGGCAAACCACGTAACCCGAAATTGCCTCCGGCGGTGCATCGGCGCACGAATGTGCCGGAGTACCCACCCCAAGGGCGAGATACTCCACAGAGGATGAGGTGTATTCCCGGGTTTCCTCGTCATAGTGATATACAGTGATATCGCCCGCTACAGTGGCGATACCGTTTTCATCCAGAACTGCAGTGTTACTCATTAAACTGCCCTCACAATGTAATTAAGTGCAATGCTACGGGGTCTGACAGTGATACCCTTCGCATACCCGCTTCTGATAGAGGTCAGAATAGTAGCCTGCATACCATTGTCTGACATTGCTATGACAGGATCGCTGAATGTTGTCCCGTCCGGCATTTTAAAGCTGCCCTCACGAAGGTCTGTAATGGAATCTTCATTGTTGAATCCCATGCCGACTATCCCCGAGGTTCCCATAGTGTCCTGGTTATAATAATCCAGCATTGCTGTTCTTAACAGCGTTGCCCCTTGTGCGGACAGCAACTTACGTCCTGTATCAACTTTGCGCCCGTCGTCCCATCCACGGATAAACTCACCGCGTAAATCGGGAAGACGGAGGGTCGGGTAGACTCTGGCCAGAACAGGATATTGTTCTTTGGTGAACGTAGCTCCGTTGCACTTTAACCAGCCTTCTGGCGGTGTGGCGGTGGGCCACGGAACCGGTACACCAACAGGCAATGCAGAGCCTTCCCCCAAACCAACGTTTATGAAAATGCAGAAATAACGAGCAAATGGCATCATTCCTGCTTTTGTCAGGGAGATCTACCATGCTTATTGGCTATGTACGTGTGTCAACAAATGACCAGAACACAGATCTACAACGTAATGCGCTGAACTGTGCAGGATGCGAGCTGATTTTTGAAGACAAGATAAGCGGTACAAAGTCCGAAAGGCCGGGACTGAAAAAACTGCTCAGGACATTATCGGCAGGTGATACGCTGGTGGTCTGGAAGCTGGATCGGCTGGGGCGTAGTATGCGGCATCTGGTCATTCTGGTTGAGGAGTTGCGCGAACGTGGCGTTAATTTTCGCAGCCTGACGGATGCTATTGATACCAGCACACCGATGGGGCGTTTTTTCTTTCATGTGATGGGGGCCCTGGCTGAAATGGAACGAGAACTGATTGTTGAACGAACAAAAGCTGGACTGGAAGCTGCTCGCGCACAGGGACGAATTGGTGGACGTCGTCCCAAACTTACACCAGAACAATGGGCGCAGGCCGGGCGACTAATTGCATCAGGAGTTCATCGCCAGAATGTGGCGATCATTTATGATGTTGGCGTATCGACTTTGTATAAGAAGTTTCCGGTCGGAGATAAATGAAACCGTAGCACGTCGTATGCAAGAACGTGCTACGGTTGACTGAAAAGTTAATGTGGCATGTCACAGGCCGTTTTTGCGGCCTTGTTTTTAACGAATGCCACCTCCTCCTGGGCGGGAATCCGCAGAGCGCCCACCGCAGCGGGAGCCGTCAGCGGCAGTATCGCTGTCGTGCTGACAACGACCAGCAGAGGCCTGAGTTGAAGCCACCAGAGACAACAAAACGAACAGTGCAGCAAATGCTTTTTTCATTGTGAGATTTCCATCTATAAGCCACCTCAATGTGGCGTCAATGAGTGTAGCACTGACTTTTGTTTCGTCCATAAAAAAGCCCGCAGCGCGGGCTATTCTTCATCGTGGTTATTGTCGTTTTTAGATTTGCTTTTAGTGCTTGGTTTTTTTCGAAGAACAAAAATACCCGCAACTGCGACAACAGTACCGATCACTGTTCCTGCCAAAATTTCGTGACCAGTTAGCCCCAATATGGTTGCACATGTTACTGTAAAAAGAGTCGCAGAAAGACCATAAAATTGTCCTCGTTTATCCCGGTTTATCGCTCCATCAAGGGCCTTTTCTTCCATTTTTTGGCGGTGAGCAAACTCTTTTTCCGTCAACTGGAAAATCCGTTCAGGGGCATCAGGTAAAATATCCTGATACCCACGAAGAAGATAAGGTGGTGGAAGTGGTCCCTGGAATGCGTGATGAGCAACAACAATTTCCTGAATTTCTGGTCGGTCAAGCACGCGAGTAAATGCATCTGGGTTTTGGATAATCTCGTTACTTAGCTCTTCCTCAACTTCCTCGAACTCAGTTTCCTCGTTATCACTTGGTTGCCCAATAGATTTTTGCATATTTGTCGAAGGACATTCCTTTAGCTTCTGATTTTCCTCTTGCATTTGAGTTTTTCCCTGTCACTATTGCCCACTTTCCGCCCGCCGGCGCTGCAATTTTTTTCCCATTCTTTACTATGTATTCAGCATAAACACGGCTTTCTGACCGCCTGAGATCGTTTCCGACCATATTCATGTCTTTTGATATAACTTTGACGACAGAGTCACGGTTTAAAGCCTTGGCATAGTTGGAGCTAGGAACGATACCCAAAGGGGTGCCAGACTCTATAGCCAGCTCCTTGACATATCTTCTGCTCATATGAACCTCAACCAATCGACTTTACCAATCAGGTAATTTTAAACATGAGTATAATGCTTTTAACAACATCGAGTGTAAATAATTATCCAATGCGCCGTAAAGCCCCGTCCTTTAGGGCTCGGAGGACGTTAAAGAAAGTGGTGTTCTTTGTGTTGCTGAACTTATGCAAAATTTTTTTGCACCATAAATCCAACAACACATTCAATAACACATTGCTGTATCACTATGAAAATAAATGTGTTTTTATTTGATTTCACACATATCACAATTGATGCATTTTTTAGTGATTAACAGCGCCATAAGGAAACTCTCAAAACAACACAAACCGGGCGGGCATTATACGCGCATTCTTTACTCAGACCAGTTTTTTCACCAGCGCTTCGCTATGACGAATACGTTCTGGTGCCAGTTCCAGATCCTGCTGAATCAGCGCAATGAACAGCAAATCCGTTAACATTCCCTGCGCGTGACAAGCAGAGATTGAAGCACTGTTTGTCGCTTGTTCTTCGGCAATGGTATACAGGCAATGAGAAGCACGCTGTTGCAGGGCATTGGGAGTAAAGCCGGTAATAGCCAGCACTTTTCCGCCCACTCGCAGCATCTCATCTGCCGCCAGGTTTAACTCGCGTCGTACACCGGTGTAGGAAATGGCTAATAACAGATCGTCAGGGGACGACGCCTGTACTGTAGCGAGTAGCGCATGCATATCGCGCACTGCGGCAGCATTGAAGCCAATCTTCATCAGCTTCCAGGCAAAGTTTTGCGCCACCAGACCCGAAGCGCCAATACCGGTCAGAATTATCCGCCGCGCAGAGCGCAACATTGCCACGCATTCATGCAGTTTCTCTTCACTATTAACGTTTAACGTTGCGTACATAGCGGCAGTATTTTCTTTAATCAGTTTTTCGCCGACCAGCCGTAACGGATCATCACCGCGGATTTGGTTATGAATGGGCACGGAGGGAGATTCCGGCTGGCTTGCCAGCGCTTCACTCAACGCCAACTTTAGTGCCGGAAAACCTTTATAGCCGAGTTTTTGCGCGAACTTCACGACGCTGGACTGACTGACTCCGGCTTCGTTGGCCAGTTGCTGAGAGCTTAAATGGCGCGCCGTATCAGGTTGTAGCAGCAGATAATCCGCCAGTTTTTTATCACTCTGGGCAAGCCCCTGGTAACGCTGACGGATACGAAGTAAGCCGTTCATATCTTTCCTCGCGATGAAATAGTGGCGACAACAGGCAATATGAGACAAACGCGAGTGAATTTTATATTCCATTGCCGCTAATTGCCATGAATTAAAAATTCCAGTTAGCCATGATGCGGTCGATTGTTGCCGGAAAAGTGATGATCTATCTGTTAGGCTATGTAGTAGCGAAAATTAATCAGGATGTTTCAGTCCAGAGGAGTATGGTTTGGCAACTCACGAGCGTCGTGTGGTGTTTTTTGACTTAGATGGAACATTGCATCAGCAGGATATGTTCGGCAGTTTTTTGCGTTATTTACTGCGTCGCCAACCGCTGAATGCGTTACTTGTTCTGCCGTTGTTGCCGATCATAGCCATTGCGTTATTGATAAAAGGTCGTGCGGCACGCTGGCCGATGAGTCTGCTTCTGTGGGGATGCACTTTTGGTCACAATGAAGCGCGTTTGCAGGCGTTGCAGGCCGATTTCGTACGTTGGTTTCGTGACAATGTTACCGCCTTTCCGCTGGTTCAGGAGCGATTAACCACCTACCTGTTAAGTTCCGATGCTGATATCTGGTTGATTACCGGCTCTCCGCAGTCGCTGGTTGAAGCGGTTTATTTCGATACGCCCTGGCTGCCGCGGGTTAATCTTATCGCCAGTCAGATTCAGCGTGGCTATGGTGGTTGGGTATTGACGATGCGTTGTCTGGGACATGAAAAGGTCGCGCAACTGGAGCGCAAAATCGGCACGCCGCTGCGGCTGTACAGTGGCTATAGCGACAGTAATCAGGACAACCCGCTGCTTTATTTCTGTCAGCATCGTTGGCGAGTAACCCCGCGCGGTGAACTCCAGCAACTGGAATAGAGTAAAGCATAGCGGCCGTGTATAATGCGCCGCGCTTTTATAATCGGAGTTTTCTTTTTGTCTGAAGTCGAATTTAGCCACGAATACTGGATGCGTCATGCAATGACGCTGGCGAAGCGTGCCTGGGATGAGCGGGAAGTACCGGTCGGCGCGGTATTAGTGCATAACAATCGTGTTATTGGCGAAGGCTGGAACCGTCCGATTGGTCGACATGATCCCACCGCACATGCAGAAATCATGGCCCTACGGCAGGGCGGTCTGGTGATGCAAAATTATCGTCTGATCGACGCCACGTTGTATGTCACGCTTGAACCCTGTGTAATGTGTGCCGGAGCAATGATCCACAGTCGCATTGGTCGCGTGGTCTTTGGTGCGCGTGACGCGAAAACTGGCGCTGCGGGATCTTTAATGGATGTGCTGCATCATCCGGGTATGAATCACCGGGTGGAAATTACGGAAGGAATACTGGCGGATGAGTGTGCGGCGTTGCTCAGTGACTTCTTTCGCATGCGCCGCCAGGAAATTAAAGCGCAGAAAAAAGCGCAATCCTCGACAGATTAATTTTGTTTCTCTTCACTCCCTTTTCTGGAAAACAGCAGAGAGGGAGAGTGGGTCAAATAGTTTGATGACGACTGGGAAAGAAACGAGAGAAAAGGAAATTTCTCTTTGCCCAACTCCGTAGGTGATACCGCCGGATAATCCTGCGCCAGTTGCATCGCCGCTTCTGTAGCCTGCTTCTCTTTCTCCTGCAGATAACCCACCAGGCTAATCTGATATTTACGAATATTTTCGACATAAGCGTAGGCTTCATGCCCACGAGCGTAGCCGTAAGTCAGCTTGCTGTAATAGGGTTTCTGGCTAAGTAAAGGCAGACGCTGTTTTACGTCAGCCCAACTGTCAGGATTACCTTTGGTTTTTGTCGTCAGGGCGCGGGCATCCAGCATATGCGCATAGCCCATATTGTACGCGGCGAGGGCAAACCAAATCCGTTCGTTCTCCGGCACACTTTCCGGCACTTTACTCATCATATCCTGCAAATAACGCACGCCGCCGCTGATGCTCTGTTCGGCATCGGTACGATCCGTAATGCCGAGGCTTTGCGCGGTGTTTTTGGTTAACATCATCATGCCGCGCACACCCGTCGGTGAAGTGGCCTGAGCATCCCAGTGCGATTCCTGATAAGCAATAGCGGCCAGCAAACGCCAGTCAATTTCTTCGGCGTATTTCTCAAACAGGGGCTTTAACTGCGGCAGTACCGCATCGACGGCGCGTAAAAATGTGCGCGTATCGACGTAATCAAAATCATCGCCATGCCCCAGGTATTTCTCTTCAATGCGTGCCAGTGTACCGTCTTCATTCATTTCGTTGAAGAAGTCGAGCAGGGCGGCGGAAAGGGTATTATCGCCATCTAACGGGCTAAACCAGGTCACCGGTTGTTCATCGGTGATATCGAGCGCTACGGCGAGTTCCGGGTGAACGCGCTGAAACAGGCTGATGGCGACAGAATCAGCAATGGTGTAATCGAGTTTTCCTTCGATGACATCTTCCATTAATTCCACAGAGCCTTTTTTGTCGTCTACCTTCCAGCTTAATTCCGGGAATTTTGTGTCTTTCAGGGTCTGGAGATCGTTAACCACCACGTGACCCGGTGCAACGGTGAGTTGCTCCGCCGTCAGGTTGCCCAGCGTACGTGGGCGATACTGACCGACTTTATAAACCAGTTGTTGTGACACGGAATAATAGGTAGGGCCAGGCTGATAATTTTTTACCCGCTCACTGTTATAGACCAGGCCTGCCGCCAGCAGGTCGGCGTTACCATTATCGAGGTCGTCAAACAGCTGGCTGATATTCTGCCGCACGGTCACTTTCAGTTTTACGCCGAGGTAATCGGCAAACTGTTTCGCCAGTTCGTAATCCAGGCCAAAAGGTTTCCCGTTGATTTCGTTATAAGTCAGGGGGGTATGAATGGTGCTCACACGCAACTCTCCCCGCGCTTGAATGGCGGCGATACGGTTGTCGGCTTTACCAAACCAGGGAATGGATGGCCAGAGAGCGACCGCGAGCAGCAGTGCCAGAATGCCGATGAACAGATAATTAATCTTTAATTTTTTCAATTAGTTAATTCTCTGTGTCGTGCGCGTCCCAGCTTGAAAAAACGTAATAATAGTGAAAGGTTTACTCATAAATGAGCGGCATTTTGCGTAAACCTGCGCCAGATGGCAACTTATTACAGCCATTGGCGGCACGCGTTGCTAATTCACGATGGTGATTTTATTTCCACGCAAACGGTTTCGTCAGCGCATCAGATTCTTTATAATGACGCCCGTTTCCCCCCCTTGGGTACACCGAAAGCTTAGAAGACGAGAGACTTATGATGGAAATTCTGCGTGGTTCGCCTGCATTGTCGGCATTCCGAATCAACAAACTGCTGGCACGTTTTCAGGCTGCCAGGCTCCCGGTTCACAATATTTACGCCGAGTATGTCCATTTTGCTGACCTCAATGCGCCGTTAAACGATGATGAGCACGCACAACTTGAACGCCTGCTGAAATATGGCCCGGCACTCGCCAGCCACGCCCCGCAAGGCAAACTCCTGCTGGTGACCCCGCGTCCTGGCACCATCTCTCCCTGGTCTTCGAAAGCGACCGATATTGCCCATAACTGCGGGCTGCAACAGGTTAACCGCCTTGAGCGCGGCGTTGCTTACTATATAGAAGCCGGTACGCTGACCAATGAACAATGGCAGCAGGTTACCGCTGAACTGCACGACCGCATGATGGAAACGGTCTTTTTTGCTTTAGATGATGCAGAGCAGTTGTTTGCACACCATCAACCGACTCCGGTCACCAGCGTAGATTTGCTGGGGCAGGGCCGTCAGGCGCTAATTGACGCTAACCTGCGTCTTGGCCTGGCACTGGCGGAAGATGAAATTGACTATCTGCAGGATGCGTTCACAAAGCTGGGTCGTAACCCGAACGACATCGAGCTGTATATGTTTGCTCAGGCGAACTCTGAGCACTGCCGCCACAAAATTTTTAACGCCGACTGGATTATCGACGGTGAACAGCAGCCGAAATCGCTGTTCAAGATGATCAAAAACACCTTCGAAACCACGCCAGACCACGTTCTCTCTGCTTATAAAGATAACGCCGCCGTAATGGAAGGTTCTGAAGTGGGCCGCTACTTTGCTGACCACGAAACGGGCCGCTACGATTTCCATCAGGAACCGGCGCATATTCTGATGAAAGTTGAAACTCACAACCACCCGACGGCGATTTCTCCGTGGCCGGGCGCGGCGACCGGTTCCGGCGGTGAAATCCGCGATGAAGGTGCCACCGGACGTGGCGCAAAGCCGAAAGCTGGTCTGGTTGGTTTCTCCGTATCCAACCTGCGAATTCCTGGCTTCGAACAGCCGTGGGAAGAAGATTTCGGTAAACCTGAGCGCATTGTTACCGCGCTGGACATCATGACCGAAGGCCCGCTGGGCGGTGCGGCGTTTAACAACGAATTTGGTCGTCCGGCACTGAACGGCTACTTCCGTACTTATGAAGAAAAAGTGAACAGCCACAATGGCGAAGAGCTGCGCGGTTATCACAAACCGATCATGCTGGCGGGTGGGATCGGCAACATTCGCGCCGATCACGTACAAAAAGGCGAGATCAACGTTGGTGCGAAGCTGGTCGTTCTCGGCGGCCCGGCAATGAACATCGGTCTTGGCGGCGGCGCGGCGTCTTCCATGGCATCTGGTCAGTCTGATGCCGACCTCGACTTTGCTTCCGTACAGCGCGACAACCCGGAGATGGAGCGTCGCTGCCAGGAAGTGATCGACCGTTGCTGGCAGCTTGGTGATGCCAACCCAATCCTGTTTATCCACGACGTTGGCGCAGGCGGTCTTTCTAACGCCATGCCGGAACTGGTGAGCGACGGCGGGCGCGGCGGTAAATTTGAACTGCGCGATATCCTGAGCGACGAACCGGGCATGAGCCCGCTGGAAATCTGGTGTAACGAATCCCAGGAACGCTACGTGCTGGCGGTTGCTGCCGATCAGTTACCGCTGTTTGACGAACTGTGTAAGCGTGAGCGCGCGCCATACGCGGTGATTGGTGAAGCGACCGAAGAACTGCATCTTTCTTTGCACGATCGTCATTTTGATAATCAGCCGATTGATCTACCGCTGGACGTACTGCTTGGCAAAACGCCGAAGATGACCCGCGATGTACAAACGCTGAAAGCGAAAGGCGACGCGCTGGCCCGTGAAGGGATCACCATCGCTGACGCGGTGAAACGCGTGCTGCATCTGCCGACCGTGGCGGAGAAAACTTTCCTGGTGACCATCGGTGACCGCAGCGTAACCGGCATGGTGGCGCGCGATCAGATGGTGGGGCCGTGGCAGGTGCCGGTCGCTAACTGCGCAGTCACTACCGCCAGCCTCGACAGCTACTATGGCGAAGCGATGGCAATTGGCGAACGTGCGCCAGTTGCGCTGCTGGATTTCGCCGCTTCTGCCCGTCTGGCAGTCGGTGAAGCGCTAACCAACATCGCCGCAACACAAATTGGCGATATCAAACGCATTAAACTTTCCGCCAACTGGATGGCGGCGGCAGGCCACCCTGGTGAAGATGCGGGCCTGTATGAAGCCGTTAAAGCTGTGGGCGAAGAACTTTGTCCGGCGCTGGGCCTGACGATACCGGTGGGTAAAGACTCTATGTCGATGAAAACCCGCTGGCAGGAAGGTAACGAAGAGCGCGAAATGACGTCGCCGTTGTCGCTGGTGATTTCCGCATTTGCCCGCGTGGAAGATGTACGTCACACCATTACGCCGCAGCTTTCTACCGAAGATAACGCACTGTTGCTGATTGATTTGGGCAAAGGCAATAACGCGCTGGGCGCAACGGCACTGGCGCAGGTTTATCGTCAGCTTGGCGACAAACCGGCAGATGTACGCGATGTTGCCCAACTGAAAGGCTTCTATGACGCGATTCAGGCGCTGGTTGCACAGCGTAAGCTGCTGGCGTATCACGACCGCTCTGATGGCGGCCTGCTGGTAACGCTGGCGGAAATGGCCTTTGCTGGTCATTGTGGCATTGACGCGGATATCGCCACTCTGGGTGACGATCGCCTGGCTGCATTGTTTAGCGAAGAACTGGGTGCGGTGATTCAGGTTCGAGCCGCTGACCGTGAAGCCGTTGAAGCGGTACTGGCACAGCATGGGCTTGCTGATTGCGTCCATTATGTTGGGCAGGCGGTTTCCGGTGACCGTTTTGTGATTACCGCCAACGGGCAGACTGTATTTAGCGAAAGCCGCACCACGTTGCGTGTCTGGTGGGCAGAAACTACCTGGCAGATGCAGCGTCTGCGTGACAACCCGGAGTGTGCCGATCAGGAACACCAGGCGAAATCAAACGACGCCGATCCGGGCCTGAATGTGAAACTGTCGTTTGATATCAACGAAGATGTGGCAGCACCGTTTATTGCCACTGGCGCGCGCCCGAAAGTTGCCGTACTGCGTGAGCAGGGTGTGAACTCCCATGTTGAAATGGCGGCAGCTTTCCACCGTGCGGGCTTCGATGCTATCGACGTGCATATGAGCGATCTGCTGGCTGGACGCACGGGCCTGGAGGGTTTCCACGTCCTGGTAGCGTGCGGTGGTTTTTCCTACGGTGATGTGCTGGGCGCTGGTGAAGGTTGGGCGAAGTCTATCCTGTTCAATGACCGTGTACGCGATGAGTTTGCAACCTTCTTCCATCGTCCGCAAACGCTGGCGCTGGGGGTATGTAACGGTTGCCAGATGATGTCTAATCTGCGTGAACTGATCCCGGGTAGCGAGTTGTGGCCACGTTTTGTGCGTAACACCTCCGATCGCTTTGAAGCGCGTTTCAGTCTGGTAGAAGTAACCCAAAGCCCGTCGCTGCTGTTGCAGGGGATGGTGGGCTCGCAGATGCCGATTGCTGTCTCTCACGGTGAAGGGCGCGTGGAAGTGCGTGATGCGGCGCATCTGGCGGCACTGGAAAGCAAAGGGCTGGTGGCACTGCGCTATGTCGATAACTTCGGCAAAGTCACTGAAACCTACCCGGCTAACCCGAACGGTTCTCCGAATGGTATTACGGCAGTCACGACTGAAAGTGGTCGAGTCACCATTATGATGCCGCACCCGGAACGTGTTTTCCGTACTGTCAGCAACTCCTGGCATCCGGAAAACTGGGGCGAGGATGGCCCATGGATGCGCATTTTCCGCAATGCACGTAAGCAGTTGGGGTAAGTCGTCAACCCATTGGTATTGCAGCCCGGATGAGGCATTCACGCCGCATCCGGCATTAAGCACCAACCGCTATTATGAGCTCCCAACTTCGGGAGCTTTTTTGTGTCTTTAAATCACGACAATGGGTGGTTTGCCGTGTCGCTTTTTGGTGACACTTAACTCATTGATTTTAATATTATCTAATAAGTTTATCTTAAGTTGTCTCTTTTTAGCGACACAGTGGCTGATTTACATTCAAATAGTGGAGAAGCCATAAACCCCTCAAAGCAGTGTATAATCAGTACGTTACCAAACTATTTTCTTTATTGGCACAGTTACTGCATAATAGTAAGCAGTGGCTCATTCACCGACTTATGTCAGCCCCTTCGGGACGTGCTACATAAAATTCGAATGACGCACAACAAGGTGCCTGCCGTCCAACTTCTGATATCAGCGTAGCTATATCAACCATCGGGCGAAACGTCGAGTTAGGCACCGCCTTATTCCATAACAAAGCCGGGTAATTCCCGGCTTTGTTGTATCTGAACTTCCCCTCGGTTAGCATCAGGCTATTCGCGTCTGACGAGAGTAACGCCTTGAAACGCTGGCCCGTTTTTCCCCGCTCATTACGACAACTGGTAATGCTGGCATTTTTGCTGATTCTGCTGCCCCTGTTGGTGCTGGCATGGCAAGCCTGGCAAAGCCTGAATGCACTTAGCGATCAGGCGGCGCTGGTTAACCGCACTACGCTTATTGATGCCCGGCGCAGTGAAGCGATGACCAACGCGGCACTGGAGATGGAGCGCAGCTATCGTCAGTACTGCGTGCTGGACGACCCTACGCTTGCGAAGGTTTATCAAAGCCAGCGCAAGCGTTACAGCGAAATGCTCGATGCCCACGCAGGCGTGCTGCCGGACGATAAACTCTACCAGGCATTACGTCAGGATTTGAATAATCTGGCTCAACTTCAGTGTAACAACAGCGGTCCCGATGCTGCTGCCGCCGCGCGTCTGGAAGCCTTTGCCAGTGCCAATACCGAAATGGTGCAGGCCACGCGCACAGTGGTGTTCTCTCGTGGGCAGCAACTTCAGCGTGAAATCGCCGAACGTGGGCAATATTTTGGTTGGCAATCGCTGGTGCTATTTCTGGTGAGTCTGGTGATGGTACTGCTTTTCACGAGGATGATTATCGGTCCGGTGAAAAATATCGAGCGCATGATCAACCGGCTGGGGGAAGGGCGTTCTCTGGGCAATAGCGTCTCGTTCAGTGGACCGAGCGAGTTACGCTCGGTTGGGCAACGTATTCTTTGGTTAAGTGAGCGTCTGTCATGGCTGGAATCCCAACGCCATCAATTTTTAAGACATTTATCTCATGAATTAAAAACGCCACTGGCGAGTATGCGCGAGGGCACTGAATTACTGGCTGATCAGGTTGTCGGGCCGCTTACGCCAGAGCAAAAAGAGGTGGTGAGCATTCTTGATAGCAGCAGCCGCAATTTGCAAAAGCTGATCGAACAACTGCTTGATTACAACCGTAAACAGGCGGACAGTGCGGTGGAACTGGAGAATGTTGAGTTAGCACCGCTGGTGGAGACAGTGGTTTCTGCTCATAGCCTGCCCGCACGGGCTAAAATGATGCATACCGACGTTGATCTCAAAGCAACAGCTTGCCTGGCGGAGCCAATGCTGCTGATGAGCGTACTGGATAATCTTTACTCCAATGCGGTGCACTACGGGGCTGAATCCGGTAACATTTGCCTTCGCAGCAGTTTACATGGTGCGCGGGTTTATATTGATGTCATCAATACAGGCACGCCCATTCCGCAAGAGGAACGCGCCATGATCTTCGAACCCTTTTTTCAGGGAAGCCACCAGCGAAAAGGGGCGGTGAAGGGCAGCGGTCTGGGATTAAGCATTGCCAGGGATTGTATTCGCCGTATGCAAGGGGAACTGTATCTGGTCGACGAGAGCGGGCAAGACGTTTGTTTCCGCATTGAATTACCGTCGTCGAAAAACACGAAATAATGCTAACAGCCCATCCCATCAGGCTATTTTATTTGTCAGTTCGGCCCCGGGCAGTGCTCGAAATCTTCACGTACGACATGTACGCTCTGGTTTCTCCGCGCTGTCCATGTCCAAACTGCCTGCAACAATTACGCCCACTGGGATAGGCTTTAAGTCTGGTGAATATGCGACACATTTTTCAACGATTATTGCCCCGACGGCTGTGGCTGGCAGGGCTGCCATGTCTGGCATTGCTGGGTTGCGTGCAGAGTCACAATAAGCCAGCCATTGATACGCCAGCAGAAGAAAAAATTCCGGTTTATCAACTGGCTGACTATCTTTCTACTGAATGTAGCGACATCTGGGCGCTGCAAGGTAAATCAACCGAAACCAATCCGCTTTACTGGCTGCGGGCGATGGATTGTGCTGATCGTTTAATGCCTGCGCAGTCGCGTCAGCAAGCCCGCCAATATGACGACGGCAACTGGCAAAATACCTTTAAACAAGGGATTTTGCTCGCCGACGCCAAAATTACGCCGTATGAGCGCCGCCAGCTGGTCGCGCGCATTGATGCGCTAAGTACCGAGATCCCGGCACAGGTTCGCCCACTGTATCAACTCTGGCGCGACGGTCAGGCGCTGCAACTGCAACTGGCGGAAGAGCGCCAACGCTACAGCAAACTCCAGCAGTCCAGCGACAGCGAGCTGGATACTTTGCGCCAGCAACATCACGTTCTACAACAGCAACTGGAACTCACTACCCGCAAGCTGGAAAACCTGACCGATATTGAACGCCAGCTCTCGACCCGCAAACCGGCTGGAAATTTCTCGCCGGATACGCCGCACGAGAGTGAAAAGCCCGCGCCATCCACCGATGAGGTCACTCCTGATGAGCCATAAACCTGCGCATTTATTACTGGTCGATGATGATCCGGGATTGCTGAAACTGCTTGGCCTGCGCCTGACCAGCGAAGGCTACAGCGTGGTCACGGCGGAAAGTGGCGTTGAAGGATTACGGGTACTGAATCGCGAAAAAGTAGATTTAGTCATCAGCGACCTGCGGATGGATGAAATGGATGGTATGCAGCTATTTGCTGAAATTCAGAAAGTGCAGCCGGGAATGCCAGTAATTATTCTTACCGCGCATGGTTCTATTCCTGATGCCGTTGCTGCAACACAGCAGGGCGTGTTCAGTTTTCTCACCAAGCCTGTCGATAAAGATGCGCTATATCAGGCAATTGACGATGCGCTGGAACAATCCGCGCCAGCCACCGACGAACGTTGGCGCGAAGCGATTGTCACCCGCAGCCCGCTGATGCTGCGCTTGCTGGAACAGGCGCGGCTGGTGGCACAATCAGACGTTAGCGTTTTGATTAACGGCCAGAGCGGCACCGGGAAAGAGATTTTCGCCCAGGCTATCCACAACGCCAGCCCGCGCAACAGCAAGCCATTTATTGCTATTAACTGTGGCGCATTACCCGAGCAATTGCTGGAGTCGGAGCTGTTTGGTCATGCACGTGGCGCGTTTACTGGCGCTGTCAGCAATCGCGAAGGTTTATTCCAGGCGGCGGAAGGCGGTACGCTATTTCTCGATGAGATTGGCGATATGCCCGCACCGTTGCAGGTCAAACTGCTGCGCGTGTTGCAGGAGCGTAAAGTGCGCCCGCTGGGCAGTAACCGCGATATTGATATCGACGTGCGGATTATTTCTGCGACCCACCGCGACCTGCCAAAAGCGATGACGCGCGGGGAATTCCGTGAAGACCTCTATTACCGCCTCAACGTTGTCAGCCTGAAAATTCCGGCCCTGGCGGAGCGCACAGAAGACATTCCGCTACTGGCAAATCACCTGTTGCGCCAGGCGGCAGAGCGACATAAACCGTTTGTCCGCGCGTTCTCCACCGATGCAATGAAACGCCTGATGACTGCGAGCTGGCCGGGCAACGTGCGCCAGTTGGTCAACGTGATTGAACAGTGCGTGGCGCTGACATCATCTCCGGTAATTAGTGATGCGCTGGTGGAGCAGGCGCTGGAGGGCGAAAACACGGCGCTGCCAACCTTTGTTGAGGCGCGTAATCAGTTTGAACTCAACTATTTGCGTAAGCTGCTGCAAATCACCAAAGGCAACGTCACCCACGCGGCGAGAATGGCGGGGCGCAACCGGACAGAATTTTATAAACTGCTTTCCCGACACGAACTGGATGCAAACGATTTCAAGGAATGAATTGGCGTTATGTGTTACGTTTAGCAGATCAAAAGACAGGCGACCTTTTCAAGGAATAGCATGAAAAAGATTGATGCGATTATTAAACCCTTCAAGCTGGACGATGTCCGCGAAGCACTGGCTGAAGTCGGTATTACCGGCATGACGGTCACTGAGGTGAAAGGTTTTGGCCGCCAGAAAGGCCATACCGAGCTGTACCGCGGTGCGGAGTATATGGTGGATTTTCTGCCGAAAGTGAAAATTGAGATTGTCGTACCGGACGACATTGTCGATACCTGTGTCGATACCATTATTCGCACGGCGCAAACCGGCAAAATCGGTGACGGTAAAATCTTCGTCTTCGACGTGGCACGGGTCATTCGTATCCGTACCGGTGAAGAGGATGATGCGGCGATTTAAAACGGGTCAAGGGTTGCCGGATGTTTCCATCCGGCAACATCAAATCACAGCACCTTATGCGGGCCAAAGCATTCGTAATGAATGTTTTCCTGTTTCACGCCCAGATCCACTAACTGTTTCGCGGCAAACTGCATGAAGCCAACCGGGCCGCAGAGATAGAACTGCATTGTCGGATCGCTGAACGCACCTTCCAGTTTGCTCAAATCCATCAGACCTTCGCTATCAAACTGACCTTTAGCGCGATCGGCTTCATTCGGCTGACGATACCAGGTGTGCGCGGTAAAGCGCGGCAGTGACAGCCCCAGTTCCTTAACTTCATCGGCAAAGGCGTGAACATCGCCATTTTCTGCCGCATGGAACCAGTTCACTTGTGCGGTGTGGCCTGCTTTTGCCAGCGTGTCGAGCATTGCCAGCATTGGCGTTTGACCGACACCGGCAGAGATTAACGTCACTGGTGTGTCATCTGCGACAGCCATAAAGAAATCACCTGCCGGAGCGACCAGTTTCACGACATCGCCAACATTGGCGTGATTGTGCAGCCAGTTGGATACCTGCCCACCCTCTTCGCGTTTCACCGCAATACGATAGCCTTTGCCATCCGGTTTGCGAGTCAAAGAGTACTGACGAATTTCCTGATGCGGGAAACCTTCCGGCTTCAGCCAGACGCCGAGATATTGCCCCGGACGGTATTCTGCCACTGCGCCACCGTCGACCGGCTCCAGTTCGAAGCTGGTGATAAGTGCGCTGCGTGGTGTTTTAGCCACAATGCGGAAATCGCGAGTACCTTCCCAACCACCGGCTTTGCTGGCGTTTTCGTTATAGATTTCCGCCTCGCGATTGATAAATACATTAGCCAGGACGCCATAGGCTTTACCCCACGCGTCCAGCACTTCCTGCCCCGGGCTGAACATTTCGTCCAGCGTTGCCAACAGGTGTTCACCGACGATGTTGTACTGTTCCGGTTTGATCTGGAAACTGGTGTGCTTCTGCGCGATTTTTTCTACCGCTGGCAGCAGCGCAGGCAGGTTTTCAATATTGCTGGCGTAGGCGGCAATAGCGTTAAACAGGGCTTCACGTTGATCGCCATTACGCTGGTTACTCATGTTAAAAATTTCTTTGAGTTCTGGGTTATGAGTAAACATACGGTCGTAGAAATGGGCGGTTAACTTTGGTCCCGTTTCCACCAGTAAAGGGATGGTGGCTTTTACTGTAGCGATGGTTTGAGCGTCAAGCATATGGTCTTCCTTTTTTTTGCATCTTAATTGATGTATCTCAAATGCATCTTATAAAAAATAGCCCTGCAATGTAAATGGTTCTTTGGTGTTTTTCAGAAAGAATGTGATGAAGTGAAAAATTTGCATCACAAACCTGAAAAGAAATCCGTTTCCGGTTGCAAGCTCTTTATTCTCCAAAGCCTTGCGTAGCCTGAAGGTAATCGTTTGCGTAAATTCCTTTGTCAAGACCTGTTATCGCACAATGATTCGGTTATACTGTTCGCCGTTGTCCAACAGGACCGCCTATAAAGGCCAAAAATTTTATTGTTAGCTGAGTCAGGAGATGCGGATGTTAAAGCGTGAAATGAACATTGCCGATTATGATGCCGAACTGTGGCAGGCTATGGAGCAGGAAAAAGTACGTCAGGAAGAGCACATCGAACTGATCGCCTCCGAAAACTACACCAGCCCGCGCGTAATGCAGGCGCAGGGTTCTCAGCTGACCAACAAATATGCTGAAGGTTATCCGGGCAAACGCTACTACGGCGGTTGCGAGTATGTTGATATCGTTGAACAACTGGCGATCGATCGTGCGAAAGAACTGTTCGGCGCTGACTACGCTAACGTCCAGCCGCACTCCGGCTCCCAGGCTAACTTTGCGGTCTACACCGCGTTGCTGGAACCAGGCGATACCGTTCTGGGTATGAATCTGGCGCATGGCGGTCACCTGACTCACGGTTCTCCGGTTAACTTCTCCGGTAAACTGTACAACATCGTTCCTTACGGTATCGATGCTACCGGTCATATCGACTACGCCGATCTGGAAAAACAAGCCAAAGAACACAAACCGAAAATGATTATCGGTGGCTTCTCTGCATATTCCGGCGTGGTTGACTGGGCGAAAATGCGTGAAATCGCTGACAGCATCGGTGCTTACCTGTTCGTTGATATGGCGCACGTTGCGGGCCTGGTTGCTGCTGGCGTCTACCCGAACCCGGTTCCTCATGCTCATGTTGTTACTACCACCACTCACAAAACCCTGGCGGGTCCGCGCGGCGGCCTGATCCTGGCGAAAGGTGGTAGCGAAGAGCTGTACAAAAAACTGAACTCTGCCGTTTTCCCTGGTGGTCAGGGCGGTCCGTTGATGCACGTAATCGCCGGTAAAGCGGTTGCTCTGAAAGAAGCAATGGAACCTGAGTTCAAAACTTACCAGCAGCAGGTCGCGAAAAACGCCAAAGCGATGGTAGAAGTGTTCCTCGAACGCGGCTACAAAGTGGTTTCTGGTGGTACTGATAACCACCTGTTCCTGGTTGATCTGGTTGATAAAAACCTGACCGGTAAAGAAGCAGACGCCGCTCTGGGCCGTGCTAACATCACCGTGAACAAAAACAGCGTACCGAACGATCCGAAGAGCCCGTTTGTGACTTCCGGTATTCGTGTAGGTACTCCGGCGATTACCCGTCGTGGCTTTAAAGAAGCCGAAGCGAAAGAACTGGCTGGCTGGATGTGTGACGTGCTGGACAGCATCAATGATGAAGCCGTTATCGAGCGCATCAAAGGTAAAGTTCTCGACATCTGCGCACGTTACCCGGTTTACGCATAAGCGAAACGGTTAATCTGTTGAAAAAAGGCTTCCTTCGGGAAGCCTTTCTACGTTATCGCGCCATCAAATCTGCCGTAACTGCGCCTCAACATACAAATAGCCAATTCCCAGTACCTGTTGTGCGCGGCTTAATTGCCCAAAGCCAATCTGTGTCGCTTTCACGCTCGGTCCTTCGTCGCGGTCGAACGGGTTAAATCCCGTCTGGCGAATAATGGTATTAAGCCAGTTCTCACCAAAGGCACAACTGCGACCGTACAACCAAATCTGATTAATATTGAGGATGTTGAGGAAGTTATACAGACTCAAACCAATGGCGTTGGCACTGTGGTCAACCCAACTGGTGATCCACGGTTCTCCACTCTGCCAGGCAGCGATTAACTGCGCGGTAGTCAATTTTTCAGGATCAAGCTGAGTATTAACCGGTTGTGATTTTAGCCATACCCGCGCCTGTTTTTTTAATGCGCTTAACGAGGCGACGGTTTCCAGGCAGCCATAACGCCCGCAGTCGCAGACGACGCCATCCGGATTAACGATGGTGTGACCAATCTGTCCACTGCCATACAAACTGCCGCGATAAATTTGCTCGTTAATCACGAACGACGAGCCAATGCCGTAATCAACGTTGATTACGCAGAAATCACGCACTTGCGAATTATTTTGCCATTTCTCCGCCAGCGCTAGCATCACGCAGTCATTATCGACCATTACCCGAATGCCCAGCTTCTCTTCCAGCAGGTACTTCACCTCAACCGGTGTTGCCCACGGCGCTTGCGGCATGGTTTGCGACACACCAGTCACCGGATCAACCTGACCGTGGATTGCCAGCGCCAGATTGATGGTGCGGTCCGGCCACAATTTACGGTGGCGATGCCAGCATTTTTCGATTTCGGACAGCAGCGCCTGCGGCGTCGGTGCATCAATCTGTAAATACTCAAATTCACCTTTCGGACTTAAACAGGCGTTAGCGACCTGACACTCAATACTGGTGGGCGTCACGTTCAGGCACAGCGTCCAGTCACCTTCCGGCGCAATCAGCCATGTACCGCTACTATGCCCGCGCGTCTGGCTTTCATCGTCGATATTCACCACCCGTTTTTCGCTTTCCAGTTCCTGCAAAATATTACTGACCGCCGGAATCGAAATTTGCGCCAGCCGGGCCAGCGTTGATTTATTGGCGCGCTTTTGCCGGTACAGCAGTTCCAGAATCACGCATTTGTTATGGTGGCGAATCTGTTGATTATTAATGCAGGCTCTCATCTTCACTAAACCTTGTTTAGTTAATTGCGTGATTATTCCGCGAAAACATTGCCAGATTGTTCAATACACTGCCACAAATCTTTTAATTCAGTATGTCTTGTTAATATTGAGGGCACCATGACTCCAGTAAAAGTGTGGCAAGAGCGCGTTGAGATCCCGACCTATGAAACCGGGCCGCAGGATATACATCCCATGTTCCTGGAAAATCGCGTTTATCAGGGATCGTCCGGCGCGGTTTATCCCTACGGCGTGACCGATACGCTGAGCGAGCAGAAAACCCTGAAATCCTGGCAGTCGGTGTGGCTGGAAAACGACTACATCAAAGTGATGATCCTGCCGGAACTGGGCGGTCGGGTGCATCGCGCATGGGATAAAGTGAAACAGCGCGATTTTGTCTATCACAATGAAGTCATTAAACCGGCGCTGGTGGGGCTGCTGGGGCCGTGGATCTCCGGCGGGATTGAGTTTAACTGGCCGCAACACCATCGCCCGACCACCTTTATGCCCGTCGATTTCACCCTCGAAGCCCATGAAGACGGCGCACAAACCGTGTGGGTCGGCGAAACGGAGCCGATGCACGGTTTACAGGTGATGACAGGTTTCACCCTGCGCCCTGACCGGGCGGCACTGGAAATTGCCAGCCGCGTCTATAACGGCAACGCCACGCCGCGTCATTTCTTGTGGTGGGCCAACCCGGCAGTGAAAGGGGGTGAAGGGCATCAGAGCGTCTTCCCGCCGGATGTAACGGCGGTGTTTGATCACGGCAAACGGGCCGTCTCTGCTTTCCCCATCGCCACCGGCACTTACTACAAAGTGGACTACTCCGCCGGAGTGGACATTTCTCGCTATAAAAATGTGCCCGTTCCAACCTCATATATGGCTGAAAAATCACAGTACGATTTTGTTGGCGCGTGGTGTCACGATGAAGATGGCGGTTTGCTACACGTTGCCAACCACCATATCGCGCCAGGTAAAAAACAGTGGAGCTGGGGACACAGTGAATTTGGCCAGGCGTGGGATAAGAGTCTGACCGACAATAACGGCCCGTATATCGAACTGATGACCGGCATTTTTGCGGATAATCAGCCCGATTTTACCTGGCTTGATGCTTATGAAGAGAAGCGTTTTGAGCAGTATTTCCTGCCTTACCATTCTTTGGGCATGGTGCAAAACGCCTCCCGCGATGCGGTGATAAAACTCCAGCGTAGTGATCGGGGGATTGAGTGGGGGTTGTATGCCATCTCTCCGTTGAACGGATACCGCCTGGCGATCCGCGAAATCGGCAAATGCAACGCGTTACTTGATGATGCCGTGGCACTGATGCCAGCGACCGCCATCCAGGGCGTGTTGCACGGTATCAATCCTGAAAGGCTGACCATTGAGCTCTCCGATGCCGACGGCAATATCATACTGAGTTATCAGGAACATCAGCCGCAAGTGTTGCCGTTGCCGGACGTCGCCAAAGCGCCACTGGCAGCACAAGACATTACCAGTACAGATGAAACCTGGTTTATCGGTCAACATCTGGAGCAATATCATCACGCGAGCCGTTCACCGTTCGATTACTACCTGCGCGGCGTGGCGCTGGATCCGCTGGATTATCGCTGTAATCTGGCGCTGGCAATGCTGGAATATAACCGTGCAGATTTCCCGCAAGCGGTGGTATATGCCAGTCAGGCACTGAAACGCGCACATGCGCTGAACAAAAATCCGCAGTGCGGACAGGCGAGTTTGATTCGCGCCAGTGCTTACGAACGTCAGGGGCAATATCAACAAGCCGAAGAGGATTTCTGGCGTGCGGTCTGGAGCGGCAACAGTAAAGCCGGTGGCTATTATGGTCTGGCACGACTGGCGGCGCGTAATGGTAACTTCGACACTGGTCTGGATTTTTGCCAACAAAGTCTTCGCGCCTGCCCAACCAATCAGGAAGTGCTTTGCCTGCATAACCTGCTACTGGTGTTAAGTGGTCGTCAGGACAACGCGCGTTTGCAGCGCGAGAAACTGCTGCGTGATTATCCGCTGAACGCCACTCTGTGGTGGCTGAACTGGTTCGATGGTCGTAGCGAATCAGCCCTCGCGCAGTGGCGAGGTCTTTGTCAGGGACGCGACGTTAACGCCCTGATGACCGCCGGGCAACTGATTAACTGGGGCATGCCCGCCCTGGCGGCAGAGATGCTGAACGCACTGGACTGTCAGCGCACGCTACCGCTTTACCTGCAAGCCAGTTTGCTACCAAAAGCTGAACGCGGAGAACTGGTCGTAAAAGCTATTGATGCCTTCCCGCAGTTTGTCCGTTTCCCGAATACGCTGGAAGAAGTGGCGGCGCTGGAGAGTATCGAAGAGTGCTGGTTTGCCCGGCATTTACTGGCCTGCTTCTACTACAACAAGCGTAGCTACGGCAAAGCCATTGCCTTATGGCAGCGTTGCGTAGAGATGTCGCCGGAGTTTGCCGACGGCTGGCGCGGGTTGGCGATCCATGCGTGGAATAAGCAGCACGATTATGAGCTGGCCGCGCGTTATCTTGATAATGCTTATCAGCTTGCGCCGCAGGATGCACGTCTGCTTTTCGAACGGGATTTGCTGGATAAGTTAAGCGGTGTCACACCGGAGAAACGACTGGCGCGTCTGGAAAATAATCTGGAAATTGCGCTGAAACGCGACGACATGACCGCAGAACTGCTCAATTTGTGGCATCTCACTGGTCAGGCAGACAAAGCGGCGGACATTCTCGCCACGCGCAAATTCCACCCGTGGGAAGGTGGGGAAGGGAAGGTCACCAGCCAGTTTATCCTCAACCAGTTATTACGCGCCTGGCAGCATCTTGATGCCAGAGAGCCGCAGCAGGCCAGCGAACTGCTTCATGCCGCGCTGCATTATCCGGAGAATTTAAGCGAAGGCCGTTTACCGGGGCAAACTGACAACGACATCTGGTTCTGGCAGGCAGTATGCGCCAACGCGCAGGGCGATGAAACTGAAGCGACGCGTTGTTTACGTCTGGCGGCGACCGGCGATCGCACCATTAACATCCACAGTTATTACAACGATCAGCCGGTTGATTATCTCTTCTGGCAAGGAATGGCGCTGCGACTGCTGGGCGAACAACACACCGCACAGCAACTGTTTAGTGAAATGAAACAGTGGGCACAAGAGATGGCGAAAACCAGTATCGAAGCGGATTTCTTTGCCGTCTCGCAGCCTGACTTGTTGTCGCTGTATGGCGATTTACAACAGCAGCATAAAGAAAAATGCCTGATGGTGGCGATGCTGGCGGCCGCGGGATTAGGGGAGGTTGCGCACTATGAATCTGCTCGCGCTGAATTGATGGCGATTAATCCAGCCTGGCCGAAAGCGGCATTATTCACCACCGTGACGCCTTTTATTTTTAGCTACGTTCACTAAACCCTATTAACTGTAATATTTGAGCGGCACGCGCTGCCGCTCACGCTCAAATAATTAAAATAAGCCGTTGTAAATAAAAACCCTACAGGAGGCACTATGCCTAAAAAAATGACAAGAACCCGTAATTTATTATTAATGGCTACGCTATTGGGTAGCGCACTATTTGCCAGGGCTTCTGATAAAGAAATGACTATTGGCGCAATATACCTTGATACCCAGGGATATTACGCCGGAGTGCGTCAGGGCGTTCAGGATGCGGCAAAAGATTCTTCAGTACAGGTACAGTTAATTGAAACTAACGCCCAGGGTGATATTTCGAAAGAAAGTACCTTTGTTGATACCCTCGTGGCGCGTAATGTCGATGCCATTATTTTGTCAGCTGTTTCTGAAAATGGCAGCAGCCGCACCGTTCGTCGCGCCAGTGAGGCGGGCATTCCAGTGATTTGCTACAACACCTGTATTAATCAAAAGGGTGTCGATAAATATGTCTCGGCATATCTGGTTGGTGACCCGCTGGAATTTGGTAAAAAACTGGGTAACGCTGCCGCCGATTATTTTATTGCCAACAAAATTGACCAGCCGAAAATTGCCGTCATCAATTGCGAAGCCTTTGAAGTTTGTGTGCAACGACGTAAAGGGTTTGAAGAAGTATTAAAAGCCCGCGTTCCCGGCGCGCAAATTGTCGCTAATCAGGAAGGGACTGTTTTAGATAAAGCGATTTCTGTCGGTGAAAAACTGATTATCTCCACGCCGGATCTCAACGCCATTATGGGGGAATCGGGCGGAGCGACACTCGGCGCGGTAAAAGCGGTACGTAATCAAAATCAGGCCGGAAAAATTGCTGTTTTCGGTTCTGATATGACCACTGAAATTGCTCAGGAGCTGGAAAACAACCAGGTGCTGAAAGCGGTGGTGGATATTTCCGGTAAGAAAATGGGCAATGCTGTTTTTACGCAAACATTGAAGGTTATCAATAAACAAGCCGACGGTGAAAAAGTGATTCAGGTGCCAATCGATCTCTATACCAAAACGGAAGACGGTAAACAGTGGCTGGCAACGCACGTTGATGGTCTGCCCTAATCGCTGATTCGCAGAGGTCCCTATGTTCACGGCAACAGAGGCAGTCCCGGTAGCAAAAGTGGTGGCAGGAAATAAGCGTTACCCCGGCGTCGTTGCGCTGGATAACGTTAACTTCACGCTCAATAAAGGCGAAGTTCGCGCGCTGTTAGGCAAAAACGGTGCGGGAAAATCGACCCTCATTCGAATGCTTACCGGTAGCGAACGTCCGGATAGCGGTGATATCTGGATTGGCGAGACGCGACTGGAAGGTGACGAAGCTACGCTGACTCGCCGTGCCGCTGAACTGGGGGTTCGTGCGGTTTATCAGGAGTTAAGTCTGGTGGAAGGGCTGACAGTGGCGGAAAACCTCTGCCTCGGTCAGTGGCCCCGCCGCAACGGCATGATTGATTACCTGCAAATGGCGCAGGACGCCCAACGTTGCTTGCAGGCGTTGGGCGTTGACGTTAGTCCTGAACAACTTGTTTCAACACTAAGCCCGGCGCAAAAGCAACTGGTGGAAATTGCGCGGGTGATGAAGGGCGAGCCGCGCGTGGTCATTCTTGATGAACCCACCAGCTCGCTTGCCAGTGCGGAAGTTGAACTGGTGATCAGCGCGGTGAAAAAGATGTCGGCACTGGGCGTGGCGGTGATTTATGTCAGCCACCGGATGGAAGAAATTCGCCGCATTGCCTCCTGTGCCACCGTTATGCGCGATGGTCAGGTGGCGGGCGATGTGATGCTCAAAAACACCTCTACGCATCATATTGTGTCGCTAATGCTCGGGCGCGATCACGTTGATATTGCGCCGGTTGCCCCTCAGGAAATTGTGGATCAGGCCGTGCTGGAAGTCCGTGCGTTACGCCATAAGCCCAAGCTGGAGGATATCAGTTTTACACTACGTCGTGGCGAAGTGCTCGGCATTGCTGGTCTGCTGGGGGCAGGGCGCAGTGAATTGCTGAAGGCGATTGTTGGGCTGGAGACGTATGAACAGGGCGAAATTGTTATCAACGGCGAGAAAATCACGCGCCCCGATTACGGCGACATGCTGAAACGCGGCATTGGCTATACGCCAGAAAACCGCAAAGAAGCGGGGATCATTCCCTGGTTGGGCGTTGACGAAAATACAGTGCTGACCAATCGGCAAAAAATCAGCGCCAACGGTGTACTGCAATGGTCCACCATCCGCCGCCTGACCGAAGAGGTGATGCAGCGGATGACGGTCAAGGCCGCCAGTAGCGAAACGCCCATCGGCACGCTTTCTGGCGGCAATCAGCAAAAAGTGGTGATCGGTCGTTGGGTCTATGCCGCCAGCCAGATTTTGTTACTCGACGAGCCAACGCGCGGCGTCGATATCGAAGCCAAACAGCAGATTTACCGTATTGTCCGCGAGCTGGCTGCCGAAGGAAAAAGCGTGGTGTTTATCTCCAGTGAAGTGGAGGAGTTGCCGCTGGTGTGTGACCGCATCCTGTTATTACAGCACGGCACGTTCTCGCAGGAGTTTCACTCTCCGGTCAATGTGGATGAGCTGATGTCCGCCATTCTGTCTGTGCACTGATGAATTTTACCGAGGAACCTGAAGATGTCTGCTTCGTCATTACCATTGCCGCAGGGCAAGAGCGTCTCGCTCAAACAATTTGTCAGTCGCCATATTAATGAGATCGGTTTGCTGGTGGTGATTGCCATTCTTTATCTGGTCTTCTCCCTGAATGCGCCTGGCTTTATCTCATTGAATAACCAGATGAACGTGCTGCGCGATGCCGCCACCATTGGGATCGCCGCCTGGGCGATGACGCTGATTATTATCTCCGGTGAAATTGATGTCAGCGTTGGGCCGATGGTGGCTTTTGTTTCAGTGTGCCTGGCGTTTTTGCTGCAATTTGACGTTCCGCTGGCGATTGCTTGTCTGCTGGTGTTGCTGTTAGGTGCGCTGATGGGAACGCTCGCCGGGGTGCTGCGCGGCGTGTTTAGCGTGCCAAGTTTTGTTGCCACGCTGGGTTTATGGAGCGCCCTGCGCGGAATGGGGCTGTTTATGACGAACGCCTTGCCAGTGCCAATTAACGAAAACGAAGTGCTGGATTGGCTGGGCGGACAATTTCTCGGTGTGCCGGTATCCGCGCTGATCATGATGGTGTTATTTGCGCTGTTTGTGTTCATTAGCCGCAAAACTGCCTTCGGGCGCTCGGTTTTTGCTGTTGGCGGTAATGCCACTGCAGCGCAGTTGTGCGGTATTAACGTTCGTCGGGTACGCATTCTTATTTTTACCCTTTCGGGATTATTAGCGGCGGTGACCGGCATTTTGTTGGCGGCCCGCCTCGGTTCCGGTAACGCAGGTGCCGCAAACGGTCTGGAGTTTGACGTCATCGCCGCGGTCGTGGTCGGCGGTACGGCGCTTTCCGGCGGTCGCGGCTCGTTGTTCGGTACGCTGCTTGGCGTACTGGTGATTACGCTAATCGGTAACGGTCTGGTGCTGCTCGGGATTAACTCCTTTTTCCAGCAGGTGGTGCGCGGCGTCATCATCGTGGTGGCGGTGCTGGCGAATATCTTGCTGACCCAGCGTAGCAGTAAAGCGAAACGCTAAACCTTAACGCCCCTGGCGCGGGTGCGGCAGGGATGAAAATTAATCGTATTGTTAATGAGGGATTTATGAAAACGATGCTGGCAGCTTATTTACCAGGAAATTCGACCGTCGATCTGCGGGAAGTTGCGGTGCCGACGCCGGGGATTAACCAGGTACTGATCAAAATGAAATCCTCCGGGATTTGCGGAAGCGATGTCCACTATATCTACCACCAGCACCGCGCTACGGCGGCGGCACCCGATAAACCGTTATACCAGGGATTTATCAACGGTCATGAACCGTGCGGGCAGATTGTGGCGATGGGGCAAGGCTGTCGCCATTTTAAAGAGGGCGACCGCGTGCTGGTGTATCACATTTCTGGCTGTGGTTTTTGCCCGAACTGCCGTCGCGGTTTTCCTATTTCTTGTACTGGCGAAGGAAAAGCGGCTTACGGCTGGCAGCGTGACGGCGGTCATGCCGAATACCTACTGGCGGAAGAAAAAGATCTGATCCTCCTGCCAGACGCGCTGAGTTACGAAGATGGCGCGTTTATCAGTTGCGGTGTTGGTACGGCGTATGAAGGGATTTTGCGCGGCGAGGTTTCCGGTAGCGATAACGTGGTGGTGGTTGGTCTGGGGCCGGTCGGCATGATGGCGATGATGCTGGCGAAAGGTCGCGGTGCAAAACGGATCATCGGCGTTGATATGTTGCCGGAACGTCTGGCGATGGCGAAACAGTTAGGAGTGATGGATCACGGCTATTTAGCGACCACCGAAGGTATGCCGCAGATAATCGCCGAACTCACTCACGGCGGCGCGGATGTTGCGCTTGATTGTTCCGGTAATGCCGCAGGTCGCTTACTGGCACTGCAATCCACCGCTGACTGGGGACGCGTGGTTTACATTGGTGAAACCGGAAAAGTCGAGTTCGAGGTTAGCGCCGACCTGATGCACCATCAACGGCGGATTATCGGCTCCTGGGTGACCAGTCTGTTCCATATGGAAAAATGCGCCCACGATTTAACGGACTGGAAACTGTGGCCGCGTAACGCCATTACCCACCGCTTCTCGCTGGAACAGGCGGGAGATGCTTATGCACTGATGGCAAGCGGCAAATGCGGGAAAGTTGTGATTAATTTCCCGGATTAAGGAGTCTGCGGATGACCATCTATACCCTATCTCACGGGCCGCTAAAGCTGGACGTTTCTGATCAGGGCGGCGTAATCGAAGGCTTCTGGCGCGATACGACGCCGCTGCTACGTCCTGGTAAAAAAAGCGGTGTGGCAACCGATGCCTCTTGTTTTCCGCTGGTACCATTTGCAAACCGGGTGAGCGGCAACCGTTTTGTCTGGCAGGGGCGTGAGTATCAACTGCAACCGAATGTTGAGTGGGATGCGCACTATCTACACGGCGATGGCTGGTTGGGCGAGTGGCAATGTGTCTCGCGCAGCGATGATAGCTTGTGTCTGGTGTATGAACATCTCAGCGGTGTTTATCACTATCGGGTAAGCCAGGCATTTCATTTAACGGCGGATACGCTGACGGTGACGCTCGCTGTCACCAATCAAGGGGCAGAGACGCTGCCATTTGGTACCGGCTGGCATCCTTATTTTCCGTTGTCGCCGCAAACGCGGGTTCAGGCACAGGCGAGCGGTTACTGGCTGGAGCGAGAGCAGTGGCTGGCGGGTGAGTTTTGCGAGCAGCTACCGCAGGAACTGGATTTTAACCAGCTCACGCCGTTGCCGCACCAGTGGGTAAACAATGGTTTTGCCGGATGGAATGGTCAGGCCCGCATCGAGCAGCCGCAGGAGGGTTATGCCATCATCATGGAAACGACGCCACCTGCACCGTGTTATTTCATCTTTGTTTCAGACCCTGCGTTTGATAAAGGATATGCGTTTGATTTCTTCTGTCTGGAACCGATGAGTCATGCGCCGGATGACCATCATCGTCCGGAAGGTGGTGACCTCATTGCGCTTGCACCAGGGGAATCAACAATTTCAGAGATGTCGTTGCGGGTTGCGTTGCTGTAATTTATAAAATGCCGGATGCACAGGCCTACGGGGTAATTTCGATTTTGTAGCACTCGGTGCACGATGCCTGATGCGACGCTTGCTGCGTCTTATCAGGCCTACAATCGGTGTTGGAGCGGTAGGCCGGATAAGGCGTTTACGCCGCATCCGGCATCTTTCCTAACGCCGATCGAGAGAAATCGCCCCCGGCCCGGTAATTGCCAACAGCAGGAATGCGCCAGCGATACTGACATTCTTCCAGAAATTAATCATATTTGGCCCAACCGCATCGCCGGTCATATCCCAGTAATGGTGGCCAATCACCGCCGTACCCAGCGTGTAGAAAATAAACAGCACCGCCAGCGGACGGGTGAAAAAGCCAAGCACGATTAATATCGCGGCGGGCACTTCCATAACTACCGCAATAATCGCTGCCAGCATCGGCATTGGCGCGCCCAGCGAGGCCATATATTGGACCGTACCGCCAAAGCCCATCATTTTGGGAAAACCAAAAATAATGAAAATTAAGACCACGGCGATACGGGCAATTAATAATAAAACGGGGCGGGCAGTGCCAAAATCAAAATAACGTAGTGAGTTCATAACCAATCCCTTTGCAAGATGATGTGATTTAAACGTAATACACACTCTGGTACCTCGCCACGCCCAGGCGTTGAGATATTCGTTTCTGGTATAACGGCATAACGCAGATGGCTGACAATGTGCTTATTGTTTCCTGCCGGATGCGACATGCACGCCTTATCCGTCTCACATGAGTTTGTCAGTTCAATAAATTGCGATTTTCACCTGTTTCATCGTTCTTTTTTACATGTTGTGTTGTGGGCCGCTCTTTTTTGTCATTTCCTGATATGCAGGATAACCGTCAGGAAGCAGGCTCGAATATTCTTATTTTTCAACTTGCACCAACATTCGATTAACCTCAGACTAACGCCTCCTGACGGGAGGGACTCATGGTTTTGCAATCCACGCGCTGGTTGGCGCTCGGCTATTTCACATACTTTTTTAGTTACGGCATTTTTCTACCTTTCTGGAGCGTCTGGCTTAAAGGGATTGGTTTAACGCCAGAAACCATCGGCCTGTTATTGGGGGCGGGTCTGGTTGCCCGTTTCCTCGGGAGTTTGCTCATCGCGCCCCGCGTCAGCGATCCTTCCCGCCTGATTTCCGCCTTGCGCGTGCTGGCACTGCTGACACTTCTCTTTGCTGTCGCCTTCTGGGCGGGGGCGCACGTAGCGTGGCTGATGCTGGTGATGATTGGCTTTAACCTCTTTTTCTCACCGCTGGTACCGTTGACCGATGCACTGGCGAATACGTGGCAAAAGCAGTTCCCGCTTGATTACGGCAAAGTGAGACTGTGGGGCTCGGTGGCGTTTGTCATTGGCTCGGCGCTGACGGGCAAACTGGTCAGTATGTTTGATTATCGGGTGATCCTCGCGCTGTTGACGTTGGGCGTGGCATCCATGCTGCTCGGCTTTCTCATCCGTCCGACGATTCAGCCACAAGGGGCAAGCCGCCAGCAGGAGAGCACCGGCTGGTCTGCGTGGTTGGCGTTGGTTCGCCAGAACTGGCGTTTTCTGGCCTGCGTTTGTTTATTGCAGGGGGCACATGCGGCCTATTACGGTTTTAGCGCCATTTACTGGCAGGCAGCTGGCTACTCGGCCTCGGCGGTGGGGTATTTGTGGTCGCTGGGCGTGGTGGCGGAAGTCATTATCTTTGCGCTGAGTAATAAACTTTTCCGCCGTTGTAGTGCACGCGATATGCTGTTGATCTCGGCGATTTGCGGCGTAGTGCGCTGGGGCATTATGGGAGCAACTACGGCGTTGCCGTGGTTGATAGTGGTGCAAATTCTGCATTGCGGTACCTTCACGGTCTGCCACCTGGCTGCCATGCGCTATATTGCTGCTCGCCAGGGTAGCGAAGTCATCCGTTTACAGGCGGTTTACTCTGCCGTCGCGATGGGCGGCAGTATCGCCATCATGACCGTTTTCGCCGGTTTCCTGTATCAATATCTCGGCCACGGCGTGTTCTGGGTGATGGCGCTGGTGGCGCTTCCGGCAATGTTTTTGCGCCCGAAAGTTGTTCCCTCATGCTGATTCGAGCATTTTGCGGATCTGCTCCTGTTGATGTGTTGTCAGCGTCAGGTCCGTATAGATCAGCGGTGGTGAAAAGAGCGGTAACGGCATGGTATAAGGAGCAATAATCAGTGCCGCGCCGCGCGGAGCGCCTGTCTGCAAAAATACCTTTACCGACATATGTTTAATGTTGAGCGGCAGTAACGTTAGTTCGCGTAGCTGCTGCTCAATCTGCGCTTCTCGCTCGCTATCATTCCCGGTCAGTAGAATAATCTGTTTCTCATGCAGGTCGTTTTCCTGCATTAGCCAGGCACCAAAAATCACCGCGACCAGACCGCTTTCCTCATCAGAAAGATGGACGCCGTATTCACTTTCAAATCCAGCCAGCGCCGCGCGGGTGGTGCGCACCAGGCGTGGATACAGGCGGGCGAACTCTTCCGGCAGGGTGTTATCAATACCGATGGCAAACAAACTGCGATTTAACGCCTGGGCGAGGTGGGTATAAAGCTGATCGCATAACCCCTGTTCATCATAAAAACGAACATTTCCCAGCTCACGAAAGTGGTTTACCAGACGTTTGATAGACTTACGCAGTTGCCTGTCCCGCTGATGCGCATCCCGCAGTGGATCGGGAACCCGCAACATGGAAAAAAGTAATGCCATAAACAGTGGCTCATCAGGCGGTACAGGCTGGAGCGCCCGACGCTGCCAGTGGCGTCCAATTTCCTGCGCTACCTGAAATTCAAGGCAGGATTCCGCCCAGCGACGTTGGAGCGGATTAAACTGAGGCGTAATTCCAGCGTGGTGTTGCAACAAACAATATTGCAGATACAGACACAGGAAATGAATATCGCGCGTTTCAAAGCGTTTTTGCAGCCGTCGGGAGCAGAGATTCACTAACGCTTGTAGATTGGTATCGTCGTAAAAGTTACGCGCAATTCCGCGCCGCTTCAGTTCACTCTTCAGGGCGGGGGTGAAATGGCTGGTAATAAATGACGGACACAGACGGAAACCACGTCGTAGCCAGTGAAATAAACACAAACGTTGGTTAAGCACTGTACCTTCAACCCGGTAGCTACCGTCATAACCAGTAGTCAGTGTGAGTTGATGATAGCGCAGGATCTCCCGTCCTGTTTCGCTGATATCAAGACTGGCAATATCATCATCCACACCATTAAGCTCGCTGAAAGTTGCCGTGGTGGCGGTCAACCCCGGCTGAAAGAGCGTCAGCAAGATCTGGCAGCGGCGCTGGGGAGCCGAAAGGACAGATGGTGGAGCAAGCGTAGGCATCATCTGTAGATCTCCCATAAGCATAATTGATAAGAATAGCTAAAGTTTGCTCAGGGAAATGGCGAAGGGAATGCTAATCATCAGAAATGTTGGCAAGCGTCACAGAATTTTTCTCATCTTAAACTGTTCTGACCAGTGGATTAGCATGTCTTAAGGTGGTTTTGTGAATGATTATCGTGCTAGCGATCATGGGTTAGTTCTGCGGATTCAATGCGCTAAGGATAAAATCCACCATCTGTTCGCGATAAACATCGCCGTGACGATCGGAAAAAGCATCAATGTGTTCGCCATCCGGGATTAGGATCAACCGTTTTGGTTCTTTTGCCAGGCTATACAACTTTTCACTGTGCTGCCATGGGATAACGTGATCAGCTTTACCGTGAATGAGTAAAAGCGGGATCGGGCTGACGCTGGCGATGTAATTTTCACCGCTGTAACTCTCATCAAGTAAGTAGCCACTGCCGGGGAGCATCTGGTTGGCGATGGTCGCATAAGAGGCAAAGGTGGAGTCGAGGATCACTGCACGTATGCCTTCACGATCACCCTGACCAATAACATCCAGAATATTCGCCCCGCCAATACTCTGCCCGAACAGCACCAGCCGTTGTGGGTTTACATCACTGCGATGGCGCACCACATTGATGGCACTTTGCGTATCGTCCAGCAATCCGGCTTGGGACAGCGTGCCTTTTGATTTACCAAACCCGCGATAATCAAACATAAAAACGTTGAAATTACGCTCGGGTAACCAACTGACCAGCGGCCAGTGGGCGGACATATTTCCGGCATTGCCGTGAGCATGAATGATGGTTGCGATGGCGTTGTCAGCAGGGCCCGTCGAAGAAGGAATAAACCAGCCTTGCAGACGAGTACCGTCCTTAGCCGTAAATTCGACGGATTCCGCCGACCAGGGGTCGGGACCGTATATTTTATCGTCAGGATAATAGAAGAAGTTGATGGCGACGCGCGGCACTAAATAAACGCAGAAGGCAACAACAAAGAGAATAAACAGAATTTTGAGAACGCGTTTGTTCACTGGCAGCGCCATAATCTTTCCTTGCGACTTCTTTATCATCCATTAATCGGGGAAAGATGGTGGGAGAGTGACGAAAGAAAGTAAAGCGGTGAGGAAGTATTTCGGAATAGCGCCTGAAAGGCGAGGGCGGGTGAGTGATATCACCCGCCTGAGTCATTAACGCTTCAGAGCGTCGCTTAACTCGTCACGCATGTTCGCCAGCATGGCTTTAACAACGCGCGGGTTACCAGCAACGATGTTACCGGTCAGCATATAGTTATGACCACCGGTGAAGTCGCTGACGATGCCGCCCGCTTCACGAACCAGCAGCTCGCCTGCCGCGAAATCCCACGGGCGCAGACCGATTTCAAAGAAACCGTCAACGCGACCCGCAGCGACGTAAGCCAGATCCAGCGCCGCAGAACCGGTACGACGGAAGTCTGCACATTCGTTGAACAGTTTGCCGACGATGTTGATGTAGGTAGTGGCGTACTGTTTTGCTTTGAACGGGAAGCCGGTCGCCAGAATAGTACCGTCGAGATCGCGAGCGGTGCTGCCGCGCAGACGGTAGCCGTTCAGCTGTGCGCCCTGACCGCGAGTGGCGGTGAACAGTTCGTTACGCATAGGATCGTATACCACAGCAACTTCGGTGCGGCCTTTGATACGAACGGCGATAGATACCGCGAAGTGCGGCAGACGTTTGATAAAGTTGGTAGTGCCATCCAGTGGATCGATAACCCATTGAACATCCTGATCGGTACCTTCAAGTTCACCGCTTTCTTCGGTGATGATGGTGTGCTGTGGGTAAGATTTACGAATCGTGTCGATAATCACCGCTTCGGCAGCTTTATCTACGTTGGTCACGAAATCGTTACTGCCTTTCTGGCTCGCTTCTACAGCGTCCGGGGTTTCATAGTTTTTGGCAATTAAATTACCCGCCTTGCGCGCTGCGCGCACGGCGATGTTCAGCATCGGATGCATCGGTCTCTCTCACTGGATGTTAAAGAACGGGAAAACGGCGCAGAGTATAGCAGCGAGATCGGCATCTGTCTTCGTTTTATGATAAGATGCGTGAATAATCTTTAGATGAAGAAAGACAATGCTGCAAAATATTCGAATTGTGCTGGTGGAGACGTCACACACCGGCAATATGGGTTCTGTTGCCCGTGCCATGAAAACAATGGGATTAACCAATCTGTGGCTGGTTAATCCACTAGTGAAACCTGACTCCCAGGCGATTGCCCTGGCAGCAGGGGCCAGCGATGTGATTGGTAATGCTCACATCGTCGATACGCTCGACGAAGCGTTAGCCGGTTGTAGTCTGGTGGTGGGCACCAGCGCTCGCTCCCGCACGCTGCCGTGGCCGATGCTCGACCCGCGCGAATGCGGTCTGAAAAGCGTCGCTGAAGCGGCAAATACCCCGGTGGCGCTGGTTTTTGGTCGTGAGCGTGTTGGCTTGACCAATGAAGAGTTGCAGAAATGCCATTATCATGTCGCGATTGCCGCGAACCCGGAATACAGCTCGCTGAACCTGGCGATGGCGGTTCAGGTTATTGCCTATGAAGTGCGTATGGCCTGGCTGGCAACTCAGGAAAATGGCGAGCAGGTCGAGCATGAAGAGACACCGTATCCGCTGGTCGATGATCTGGAGCGTTTTTATGGTCATCTGGAGCAAACGCTGCTGGCAACCGGTTTTATCCGTGAAAACCATCCGGGGCAGGTGATGAATAAATTGCGCCGTCTGTTTACCCGTGCACGCCCGGAAAGCCAGGAATTGAATATCCTGCGCGGGATTCTGGCTTCTATTGAGCAGCAGAATAAAGGTAACAAGGCCGAATAACAGTGGTTGCCTGATGCGATGCTTAACGCGTCTTATCAGGCCTGTAAGTGCACGGAATCTCAGGTTGGATAAGGTGTTCACACCGCATCCGACAACAGGTACAAACGCCACGATAAAAAAATGGCACTGAAGGTTAAATACCCGACTAAATCAGTCAAGTAAATAGTTGACCAATTTACTCGGGAATGTCAGACTTGACCCTGCTATGCAATACCCCCACTTTTACAATAAAAAACCCCGGGCAGGGGCGAGTTTGAGGTGAAGTAAGACATGAGACTGACATCTAAAGGGCGCTATGCCGTGACCGCAATGCTTGACGTTGCGCTCAACTCTGAAGCGGGCCCGGTACCGTTGGCTGATATTTCCGAACGTCAGGGAATTTCCCTTTCTTATCTGGAACAACTGTTTTCCCGTCTGCGTAAAAATGGTCTGGTTTCCAGCGTACGTGGACCAGGCGGTGGTTATCTGTTAGGCAAAGATGCCAGCAGCATCGCCGTTGGCGAAGTGATTAGCGCCGTTGACGAATCTGTAGATGCCACCCGTTGTCAGGGTAAAGGCGGCTGCCAGGGCGGGGATAAATGCCTGACCCACGCGCTGTGGCGTGATTTGAGCGACCGCCTTACCGGTTTTCTCAACAACATTACTTTAGGCGAACTGGTTAATAACCAGGAAGTGCTGGATGTGTCTGGTCGTCAGCATACTCACGACGCGCCACGCACCCGCACACAAGACGCGATCGACGTTAAGTTACGCGCTTAATAAAAAGAATTCAGAATCAGGCCGGAGTGTTTAGCGCTCCGTAAACACGGTCGTACATCCAGCCGGTAGCCTGGTTCCTTGCATTGAGTGATGTACGGAGTTTATAGAGCAATGAAATTACCGATTTATCTCGACTACTCCGCAACCACGCCGGTGGACCCGCGTGTTGCCGAGAAAATGATGCAGTTTATGACGATGGACGGAACCTTTGGTAACCCGGCCTCCCGTTCTCACCGTTTCGGCTGGCAGGCTGAAGAAGCGGTAGATATCGCCCGTAATCAGATTGCCGATCTGGTCGGCGCTGACCCGCGTGAAATCGTCTTTACCTCTGGTGCAACCGAATCTGACAACCTGGCGATCAAAGGTGCAGCCAACTTTTATCAGAAAAAAGGCAAGCACATCATCACCAGTAAAACCGAACATAAAGCGGTACTGGATACCTGCCGTCAGCTGGAGCGCGAAGGTTTTGAAGTCACTTACCTGGCACCGCAGCGTAACGGCATTATCGACCTGAAAGAACTGGAAGCAGCGATGCGTGACGACACCATCCTCGTTTCCATCATGCACGTAAATAACGAAATCGGCGTAGTGCAGGATATCGCAGCTATCGGCGAAATGTGCCGTGCTCGTGGCATTATCTATCACGTTGATGCAACCCAGAGCGTGGGCAAACTGCCTATCGATCTGAGCCAGTTGAAAGTTGACCTGATGTCTTTCTCCGGTCACAAAATCTATGGCCCGAAAGGTATTGGTGCGCTGTATGTGCGTCGTAAACCGCGCGTACGCATCGAAGCGCAAATGCACGGCGGCGGTCACGAGCGCGGTATGCGTTCCGGTACTCTGCCTGTTCACCAGATCGTCGGTATGGGCGAAGCCTATCGCATCGCAAAAGAAGAGATGGCGACCGAGATGGAACGTCTGCGCGGCCTGCGTAACCGTCTGTGGAACGGCATCAAAGATATCGAAGAAGTTTACTTGAACGGTGACCTGGAACACGGTGCGCCGAACATTCTCAACGTCAGCTTCAACTACGTTGAAGGTGAGTCGCTGATTATGGCGCTGAAAGACCTCGCGGTTTCTTCCGGTTCCGCCTGTACGTCAGCAAGCCTCGAACCGTCCTACGTGCTGCGCGCGCTGGGGCTGAACGACGAGCTGGCACATAGCTCTATCCGTTTCTCTTTAGGTCGTTTTACTACTGAAGAAGAGATCGACTACACCATCGAGTTAGTTCGTAAATCCATCGGTCGTCTGCGTGACCTTTCTCCGCTGTGGGAAATGTACAAGCAGGGCGTGGATCTGAACAGCATCGAATGGGCTCATCATTAATCGGTATCGGAATCAGGAGAATTTATAATGGCTTACAGCGAAAAAGTTATCGACCATTACGAGAATCCGCGTAACGTGGGTTCCTTTGACAACAACGACGAGAACGTCGGCAGCGGCATGGTGGGTGCGCCGGCCTGTGGCGACGTGATGAAGTTGCAGATTAAAGTCAACGATGAAGGTATCATTGAAGACGCGCGTTTTAAAACTTACGGCTGCGGTTCTGCTATCGCTTCCAGCTCCCTGGTCACCGAATGGGTGAAAGGGAAGTCTCTCGACGAAGCGCAGGCTATCAAAAACACCGATATTGCTGAAGAACTTGAACTGCCGCCGGTGAAAATTCACTGTTCTATTCTGGCAGAAGACGCGATCAAAGCCGCCATTGCGGACTATAAAAGCAAACGTGAAGCAAAATAAGAGTTGAGGTTTGGTTATGTCGATTACACTGAGCGACAGTGCAGCAGCGCGAGTAAATACCTTTCTGGCTAACCGCGGCAAAGGGTTTGGCCTGCGTCTGGGCGTGAGAACCTCCGGATGTTCAGGTATGGCTTATGTACTGGAATTTGTTGACGAACCGACGCCGGAAGACATCGTGTTTGAAGACAAAGGCGTGAAAGTCGTGGTCGATGGCAAAAGCCTGCAATTTCTGGACGGTACGCAGCTGGACTTCGTCAAAGAAGGCCTTAACGAAGGGTTTAAATTCACCAACCCGAACGTCAAAGATGAGTGTGGTTGCGGCGAAAGCTTCCACGTTTGATGCGCATACCGATAACCCCACCGTGGTCGCCTGCGCGTGGGGTTTGTTTTACCTGATTCGCCGTTATCGCGGCGGATCGCAGCCCTGAGAATGTTATGGATTACTTCACCCTCTTTGGCTTGCCTGCCCGTTATCAACTCGATACCCAGGCGCTGAGCCTGCGTTTTCAGGATCTACAACGTCAGTATCATCCTGATAAATTCGCCAGCGGAAGCCAGGCGGAACAACTCGCCGCCGTACAGCAATCCGCGACCATTAACCAGGCCTGGCAAACGCTGCGTCATCCGTTAATGCGCGCGGAATATTTGCTTTCTTTGCACGGTTTTGATCTCGCCAGCGAGCAGCATACTGTGCGCGACACCGCGTTCCTGATGGAACAGCTGGAACTGCGCGAAGAACTGGACGAGATCGAACAGGCGAAAGATGAAGCGCGGCTGGAAAGCTTTATCAAACGTGTGAAAAAGATGTTTGATACCCGCCATCAGTTGATGGTTGAACAGTTAGACAACGAGACGTGGGACGCGGCGGCGGATACCGTGCGTAAGCTGCGTTTTCTCGATAAACTGCGGAGCAGTGCCGAACAACTCGAAGAAAAACTGCTCGATTTTTAATTTCTGGAAGCTAAACATGGCCTTATTACAAATTAGTGAACCTGGTTTGAGTGCTGCGCCGCATCAGCGTCGCCTGGCGGCCGGTATTGACCTGGGCACAACCAACTCGCTGGTGGCAACAGTGCGCAGCGGTCAGGCCGAAACGTTAGCTGACCATGAAGGCCGTCACCTGCTGCCATCTGTTGTTCACTATCAACAGCAAGGGCATTCGGTGGGTTATGACGCGCGTACTAACGCAGCGCTCGACACCGCCAACACCATTAGTTCTGTTAAACGCCTGATGGGGCGCTCGCTGGCTGATATCCAGCAACGCTATCCGCATCTGCCTTATCAATTCCAGGCCAGCGAAAATGGCCTGCCGATGATTGAAACGGCGGCGGGGCTGCTGAACCCGGTGCGCGTTTCTGCGGACATCCTCAAAGCACTGGCGGCGCGGGCAACTGAAGCCCTGGCAGGCGAGCTGGATGGTGTCGTTATCACCGTTCCAGCGTACTTTGACGATGCCCAGCGTCAGGGCACCAAAGACGCGGCGCGTCTGGCGGGGCTGCATGTTCTGCGCTTACTTAATGAACCGACCGCTGCGGCTATTGCCTACGGGCTGGATTCCGGCCAGGAAGGCGTGATCGCTGTTTATGACCTCGGCGGCGGGACGTTTGATATTTCCATTCTGCGCTTAAGTCGCGGTGTGTTTGAAGTGCTGGCGACCGGCGGTGATTCCGCGCTCGGCGGCGATGATTTCGACCATCTGCTGGCGGATTACATTCGCGAGCAGGCGGGCATTCCTGATCGTAGCGATAACCGCGTTCAGCGTGAACTGCTCGATGCTGCCATTGCGGCCAAAATCGCGCTGAGCGATGCGGACTCCGTGACCGTTAACGTTGCGGGCTGGCAGGGCGAAATCAGCCGTGAACAATTCAATGAACTGATCGCGCCACTGGTAAAACGAACCTTACTGGCTTGTCGTCGCGCGCTGAAAGATGCGGGCGTAGAAGCTGATGAAGTGCTGGAAGTGGTGATGGTGGGCGGTTCTACTCGCGTGCCGCTGGTGCGTGAACGAGTAGGCGAATTTTTCGGTCGTCCACCGCTGACTTCTATCGACCCGGATAAAGTCGTCGCTATTGGCGCGGCGATTCAGGCGGATATTCTGGTGGGTAACAAGCCGGACAGCGAAATGCTGTTGCTGGATGTGATCCCGCTGTCGCTGGGCCTCGAAACGATGGGCGGCCTGGTGGAGAAAGTTATCCCGCGTAATACCACGATTCCGGTGGCCCGCGCCCAGGATTTCACCACCTTTAAAGATGGTCAGACGGCGATGTCTATCCATGTGATGCAGGGTGAGCGCGAACTGGTGCAGGACTGCCGCTCGCTGGCGCGTTTTGCGCTGCGAGGTATTCCGGCGCTACCGGCTGGCGGTGCGCATATTCGCGTGACGTTCCAGGTCGATGCCGACGGTCTTTTGAGCGTGACGGCGATGGAGAAATCCACCGGCGTTGAGGCGTCTATTCAGGTCAAACCGTCTTATGGCCTGACCGATAGCGAAATCGCCTCGATGATCAAAGACTCAATGAGCTATGCCGAGCAGGACGTAAAAGCCCGAATGCTGGCAGAACAAAAAGTAGAAGCGGCGCGTGTGCTGGAAAGTCTGCACGGTGCGCTGGCTGCTGATGCCGCGCTGTTAAGCGCCGCAGAACGTCAGGCTATCGACGATGCTGCCGCTCACCTGAGTGAAGTGGCGCAGGGCGATGATGTTGACGCCATCGAACAAGCGATTAAAAACGTAGACAAACAAACCCAGGATTTCGCCGCTCGCCGCATGGACCAGTCGGTTCGTCGTGCGCTGAAAGGCCATTCCGTGGACGAGGTTTAATATGCCAAAGATTGTTATTTTGCCTCATCAGGATCTCTGCCCTGATGGCGCTGTTCTGGAAGCGAATAGCGGTGAAACCATTCTCGACGTTGCGCTGCGTAACGGTATCGAGATTGAACACGCCTGTGAAAAATCCTGTGCTTGCACCACCTGCCACTGCATCGTTCGTGAAGGTTTTGACTCGCTGCCGGAAAGTACAGAGCAGGAAGACGACATGCTGGACAAAGCCTGGGGACTGGAGCCGGAAAGCCGTTTAAGCTGCCAGGCGCGCGTTACCGACGAAGATTTAGTGGTCGAAATCCCGCGTTACACTATCAACCATGCGCGTGAGCATTAACAGAGGTTAGTATGGGACTTAAGTGGACCGATAGCCGCGAAATTGGCGAAGCACTGTACGATGCGTATCCTGATATTGATCCGAAAACGGTTCGATTCACCGATATGCATCAGTGGATTTGCGCTCTGGAAGATTTCGACGACGACCCGCAGGCATCGAACGAGAAAATCCTCGAAGCGATTTTGTTGGTCTGGCTGGACGAAGCCGAGTGAATGAACGGGCTGCCTGGGGGTAGCCCGTTTTGCTGTTAAACGAATAAGGATAACTAAAATGACAGAAGCGATGAAGATTACCCTCTCTCCCCAACCTGCCGACGCACGTTGGGGAGAAAAAGCGACTTACAGCATTAATAATGATGGCATTACCCTGCATTTGAACGGGGCAGACGATCTGGGGTTGATCCAGCGTGCGGCGCGCAAGATTGACGGTCTGGGCATCAAGCATGTTCAGTTAAGCGGTGAAGGCTGGGATGCGGATCGCTGCTGGGCATTCTGGCAAGGTTACAAAGCCCCGAAAGGCATACGTAAAGTGGAGTGGCCGGATCTGGACGATGCCCAGCGTCAGGAACTGGATAACCGCCTGATGATCATCGACTGGGTGCGTGACACCATCAACGCACCGGCAGAAGAGCTGGGGCCATCGCAACTGGCACAGCGTGCTGTTGATCTGATCAGCAACGTCGCAGGGGATCGTGTGACTTACCGGATCACCAAAGGCGAAGATCTGCGTGAGCAAGGTTATATGGGGCTGCACACGGTCGGGCGCGGTTCAGAACGTTCTCCGGTATTGCTGGCGCTGGATTACAACCCAACTGGCGATAAAGAAGCGCCAGTGTACGCGTGCCTGGTTGGTAAAGGCATCACTTTTGATTCCGGCGGCTACAGCATCAAACAGACCGCGTTTATGGACTCGATGAAGTCGGATATGGGCGGTGCGGCAACGGTTACCGGGGCGCTGGCATTTGCCATTACGCGCGGACTGAACAAGCGCGTGAAGCTGTTCCTCTGTTGTGCGGATAACCTGATCAGCGGCAATGCGTTCAAGCTGGGCGATATCATCACCTATCGCAACGGTAAAAAAGTTGAAGTGATGAACACTGATGCCGAAGGGCGTCTGGTGCTGGCCGATGGCCTGATTGATGCCAGTGCGCAGAAACCGGAACTGATCATTGATGCGGCGACCCTCACCGGGGCGGCGAAAACCGCGCTGGGTAATGATTATCACGCGCTGTTCAGTTTTGACGATGCGCTTGCCGGTCGCTTGTTGGCGAGTGCCGCGCAGGAGAATGAACCGTTCTGGCGTCTGCCGCTGGCGGAGTTCCACCGCAACCAATTGCCGTCTAACTTTGCCGAACTGAACAACACCGGAAGCGCGGCGTATCCGGCAGGCGCGAGCACAGCGGCGGGCTTCCTGTCGCACTTTGTTGAGAACTATCAGCAAGGTTGGCTGCATATCGACTGCTCGGCGACTTACCGTAAAGCGCCGGTTGAACAGTGGTCTGCGGGTGCTACGGGACTTGGTGTGCGCACGATTGCTAATCTGTTAACGGCGTAAACTAATATGCCGGATGCGGCGTAAATGCCTTATCCGGCCTACAAAGTATTGCAAATTCAATATATTGCGGTTCCCTTGTAGGCCTGATAAGCGTAGCGCATCAGGCACTTACGCCCCGAACGTTGAATGAATTATGGTTCTTATGTCCGAAACAAAAAACGAACTTGAAGACCTGCTGGAAAAAGCAGCAACCGAACCGGCGCACCGCCCGGCCTTTTTCCGTACTCTACTGGAATCCACCGTCTGGGTGCCTGGTACGGCGGCGCAGGGCGAGGCAGTAGTTGAAGATAGCGCGCTTGATTTACAGCACTGGGAAAAAGAAGACGGCACCAGCGTCATTCCTTTTTTTACCTCGTTAGAAGCACTTCAACAGGTGGTTGAAGACGAACAGGCATTTGTCGTAATGCCCGTTCGCACATTGTTTGAGATGACCCTTGGCGAAACGCTCTTCCTTAATGCCAAACTGCCAACCGGTAAAGAGTTTATGCCGCGTGAAATCAGTTTGTTGATTGGTGAAGAAGGGAATTCGCTGAGTAGCCAGGAAGTACTGGAAGGCGGTGAATCGCTGATATTATCGGAAGTCGCAGAGCCGCCAGTACAAATGATTGATTCACTCACCACCTTATTTAAAACCATTAAGCCAGTGAAGCGTGCTTTTATTTGTTTAATTAAAGAGAGCGAAGAGGCACAGCCTAATTTACTTATTGGCATTGAAGCCGATGGTGATATCGAAGAAATTATTCAGGCGGCGGGAAGTGTAGCGACCGATACATTACCTGGCGATGAACCAATCGATATTTGTCAGGTGAAAAAAGGGGAAAAAGGAATTAGCCACTTTATTACCGAACATATTGCGCCATTCTATGAACGTCGCTGGGGTGGTTTTTTGCGTGACTTTAAACAGAACCGGATAATCTAAAATATGCCGCCCCAAAGGGCGGCATTCGGGCTTACTTGCTGCTCTGAAGTTTGTTAACCACCAGTAAATTGTTGCCGGAGAAACTCCGGTTATTATTTACCTCGGTTAACAGCGCACCAGAAACAATAAGTACGATACAAAAGCACCGTATCTTCATTGTGCGGTCCATGCGAAGACCGCATCACGACAGCACCACTGGCGATATTGCCGCGATAGCAAGCGCTGTGAAACACCTGCATTTACGGCCATGGAACATCCTTTCCTTAAGCCAGCGCCCGTTTGCGAGACGGCGGAAAGGGCCGGTGTCGATAATACGCTAAATAAACAATGATTACTCTCTTTCGCTTGACAAAAAGAGAGTTACTGGCGAGTATTGCTTTGCTGTGAAGCACCTGCGTTGCTCATGCAACACAAGCCAATCTGCTGGAAAGGCCGCGAACCAGACCAGCAATAAAAAACCGCCAAATTCGGCGGTTTTTTATTGCCTGTTAAAAGCTTATTTCTCTGGCTCAACCGGTAAATCTGCTCGTGCGCCCCATTCACTCCATGCGCCGTCGTACAGTTTCACGTTTGGCACATCCAGCGTCGCGAGTGCCAACAAAACCACGGCTGCTGTTACACCAGAGCCGCAGCTGACGATAATCGGTTTGTCATAGCTGACGCCGCGACCAAAAAATATCGCATCCAGTTCATCGGTCGTTTTTAGTTCGCCTTCGCGCACCAGTTCCGTCCACGGAACGTTCAATGCACCGGGAATATGTCCGCGACGTAAACCTGGGCGAGGTTCATCAACTTCTGCGTTAAAACGTGCAGCCGGGCGGGCATCGATAATTTGCGCCGTATTTTCATGGCTTGCCAATAACACATCGGTTACTTTCACCACGGCTTCAGGATTAAACGCGGCGTTAAACTCTCCTTCCGGCAGCTCTACTGCACCTTCTTCTAATAGCAGATCATCACGCTGCCAGCCTGCAAGTCCACCACCCAGAATCGACACTTTCTCTACACCAAAGGTGCGCAGCATCCACCATGCTCGTGGGGCTGAGAAAAGATTACCTTCGTCATAGACAATCAGGTGCTTATCCTGGTTAACGCCTAATTCACGCATCGCCACAGCGAACGTTTCCGGGCGCGGCAGCATGTGCGGAAGCGGGGAAGTGTGATCAGAAAGCGCTTCGATATCAAAAAACACTGCGCCGGGAATATGTCCATTCAGATACTCCTGAGCAACGTTACGATCTTCCTGTCCAGGCGACGCCATGCGGGCATCGATAATCTGAATTTCCGGGTCATCAATATGTTCGGCGAGCCAGTCGGCTCCTACAAACCATGTCGTGGACATAGGCATCTCCATTTTTGCCGGGGTTAGGCTAAATTGTCGGATGTTTAGTGAAAAGCGACAAGCAAAAGAGGCTGATTTGGCTGTCTGAGCCACAATTCTCACTAAAATTCGGATTGTATGGGCGTGATACTGAATTACATAACGTAAATTCTCACGCATAATAATTATTCGACGTTGCTAACGGGCCATTGTGGCAGGGATGAAAAATGAAAAAGTTACGCGTAGCCTCCTGCATGCTAATGCTGGCGCTGGCAGGGTGCGACAACAACGATAACGCGCCAACAGCGGTGAAAAAAGATGCGCCTTCTGAAGTTACTAAAGCGGCCTCTTCAGAAAACGTGAGTTCAGCAAAGCTTTCCGCGCCGGAGCGACAAAAACTGGCCCAACAGAGTGCCGGTAAGGCGCTGACATTGCTGGATCTCTCTGAAGTTCAACTCGATGGCGCAGCCACGCTGGTGCTGACGTTCTCCATCCCTCTCGACCCGGATCAGGATTTCTCACGCGTTATTCATGTCGTCGATAAAAAAAGCGGCAAAGTGGATGGTGCCTGGGAGCTGTCAGATAATCTTAAAGAGCTGCGTTTACGCCACCTCGAACCGAAACGTGATTTGATCGTCACTATTGGCAAGGAGGTCAAAGCGCTCAATAACGCAACCTTTAGTAAAGATGACGAAAAAACTATAACTACCCGCGATATCCAACCCAGCGTCGGTTTTGCCAGTCGTGGTTCGTTGCTTCCTGGTAAGGTCGTTGAAGGGCTGCCGGTAATGGCGCTTAACGTTAACAATGTCGATGTTAACTTCTTCCGTGTGAAACCAGAATCACTGCCCGCTTTCATTAGCCAGTGGGAATACCGCAATTCGCTGGCGAACTGGCAGTCAGATAAACTGCTGCAGATGGCGGATCTGGTCTACACCGGACGGTTTGATCTCAATCCTGCGCGTAACACCCGTGAAAAATTATTGCTGCCGCTGGGCGATATCAAACCGCTTCAGCAGGCGGGCGTGTATCTGGCTGTGATGAATCAGGCTGGACGTTACGATTACAGTAATCCCGCGACGCTGTTTACGTTAAGTGATATTGGCGTTTCAGCTCACCGTTATCACAATCGTCTGGATATCTTTACCCAAAGTCTGGAAAACGGCGCGGCCCAGCAAGGAATTGAAGTCTCTTTATTAAATGAGAAAGGGCAGACTCTGACTCAGGCAAGCAGTGACGCTCAGGGGCATGTGCAGCTGGAAAATGATAAAAACGCGGCATTACTGCTGGCGCGTAAAAACGGTCAGACAACGCTGCTCGATTTAAAACTCCCGGCGCTGGACTTAGCGGAATTTAACATTGCTGGCGCGCCGGGCTATAGCAAACAGTTTTTCATGTTTGGCCCGCGCGATCTTTATCGCCCGGGTGAAACGGTCATCCTCAATGGTTTGCTGCGTGATGCAGACGGTAAAGCATTGCCCGATCAACCCATCAAGTTAGACGTGATTAAACCCGACGGGCAGGTACTCAGGAGCGTCGTTAGTCAGCCGGAGAATGGCCTCTACCACTTTACCTGGCCACTCGATAGCAATGCGGCAACCGGTATGTGGCATATTCGCGCTAACACGGGCGATAACCAGTATCGGATGTGGGATTTCCACGTCGAAGATTTTATGCCAGAGCGTATGGCGCTGAATCTGACCGGTGAGAAAACCCCGCTAACGCCGAAAGATGAAGTGAAATTCTCCGTGGTGGGGTACTACCTGTATGGCGCACCTGCTAATGGTAATACTTTGCAAGGGCAACTTTTCCTGCGCCCACTGCGTGAAGCTGTGTCAGCCTTACCTGGTTTTGAATTCGGCGATATAGCTGCCGAAAATCTTTCCCGCACGCTGGATGAAGTTCAGTTGACGCTGGATGATAAAGGGCGCGGCGAAGTTTCTACAGAAAGCCAGTGGAAGGAAACACATTCCCCATTACAGGTTATTTTCCAGGGTAGTTTGCTGGAATCGGGCGGTCGCCCGGTGACGCGCCGTGCTGAGCAGGCTATCTGGCCTGCTGATGCATTGCCAGGGATCCGTCCGCAGTTCGCCTCGAAATCGGTTTACGATTATCGCACCGACAGCACGGTGAAACAGCCCATTGTTGATGAAGGTAGTAACGCCGCTTTTGACATCGTTTATAGCGATGCGCAAGGCGTGAAAAAAGCCGTGTCGAGCTTGCAGGTGCGCCTGATTCGCGAACGCCGCGATTACTACTGGAACTGGTCGGAATATGAAGGCTGGCAGTCACAGTTTGATCAAAAAGATCTGATCGAAAATGAACAAACTCTGGATCTGAAAGCGGACGAAACCGGTAAGGTCAGTTTCCCGGTAGAGTGGGGCGCTTATCGTCTGGAAGTTAAAGCGCCGAATGAAGCGGTCAGTAGTGTGCGTTTCTGGGCTGGTTATAGCTGGCAGGATAACAGCGACGGGGGTGGTGCAGTGCGACCCGACCGTGTCACGCTGAAACTGGATAAAGCCAGCTATCGCCCTGGCGATACCATTAAGTTGCATATTGCCGCGCCAACGGCGGGTAAAGGTTATGCGATGGTCGAGTCCAGTGAAGGGCCGCTGTGGTGGCAAGAGATTGATGTTCCGGCTCAAGGGCTGGATCTGACGATTCCGGTCGATAAAACCTGGAATCGTCATGATCTGTATTTAAGTACGCTGGTGGTACGTCCTGGCGATAAATCTCGCTCCGCGACGCCAAAACGCGCGGTTGGGGTGTTGCATCTGCCGCTTGGTGATGAAAACCGTCGCCTCGATCTGGCGCTGGAAACCCCTACCAAAATGCGCCCCAATCAGCCATTAACCGTGAAAATTAAAGCCAGCAATAAAAATGGTGAGATGCCAAAACAGGTGAATGTGCTGGTGTCTGCGGTTGATAGCGGTGTGCTGAATATTACTGATTACGTCACGCCAGATCCGTGGCAGGCGTTCTTTGGTCAGAAACGCTATGGCGCAGACATTTACGATATTTACGGTCAGGTCATTGAAGGTCAGGGGCGTCTGGCAGCTCTGCGTTTTGGTGGCGATGGTGATGAGCTGAAACGTGGTGGTAAACCGCCGGTCAATCACGTCAATATTGTCGCGCAGCAGGCGCTGCCGGTAACGCTCAATGAACAGGGCGAAGGCTCGGTTACACTGCCAATTGGCGATTTTAACGGTGAATTGCGCGTCATGGCGCAAGCCTGGACGGCAGATGACTTCGGAAGCAACGAAAGCAAAGTGATTGTTGCCGCACCGGTGATTGCTGAACTGAACATGCCACGCTTTATGGCGAGTGGCGATACCTCGCGCCTGACGCTGGATATCACTAATCTTACCGATAAACCGCAAAAACTTAATGTTGCTCTGACCGCCAGTGGCTTGCTTGAACTGGTGAGTAATTCCCCCGCACCTGTTGAATTAGCGCCAGGGGTGCGTACTACGCTGTTTATCCCGGTGCGTGCATTGCCGGGTTATGGCGATGGAGACATTCAGGCCACCATTAGCGGGTTAGCGTTACCCGGGGAAACCGTTGCCGATCAGCATAAGCAGTGGAAAATCGGCGTCCGTCCAGCATTCCCGGCACAAACGGTCAATTACGGTACGGCGTTACAGCCTGGTGAAACCTGGGCGCTCCCGGCTGATGGATTGCAAAACTTCTCGCCTGTTACGCTGGAAGGGCAATTGTTGTTGAGTGGCAAACCACCGCTGAACATCGCACGTTATATCAAAGAGTTAAAAGCGTATCCGTACGGCTGTCTCGAGCAAACCGCCAGCGGCCTGTTCCCGTCACTTTATACCAATGCAGCCCAACTGCAGGCGTTGGGCATCAAAGGCGACAGTGATGAGAAACGCCGTGCATCGGTCGATATCGGCATTTCCCGTTTGCTGCAAATGCAACGTGATAACGGCGGCTTTGCGTTGTGGGATAAAAACGGTGACGAAGAGTACTGGCTGACGGCTTACGTGATGGATTTCCTGGTCCGCGCAGGCGAACAGGGTTACAGCGTGCCGACAGACGCCATTAACCGGGGTAATGAGCGTCTGCTGCGCTATTTACAAGATCCGGGCATGATGTCGATCCCGTACGCTGATAATCTCAAAGCCAGTAAATTCGCCGTACAGTCTTACGCTGCGCTGGTGTTGGCCCGTCAGCAAAAAGCACCACTGGGTGCGCTGCGTGAAATCTGGGAGCATCGTGCAGATGCCGCTTCTGGTTTACCGCTGCTGCAACTTGGCGTTGCGCTGAAAATCATGGGTGATGCGACGCGTGGTGAAGAAGCGATTGCGCTGGCGCTGAAAACGCCGCGTAATAGTGATGAGCGGATATGGCTGGGTGATTACGGTAGTCCACTGCGAGACAGCGCGTTGATGCTCTCATTGCTGGAAGAGAACAAACTGCTACCCGATGAGCAGTACTCCCTGTTAAACACACTTTCGCAGCAGGCGTTCGGTGAACGCTGGCTATCGACGCAGGAAAGTAACGCGTTGTTCCTGGCTGCCCGTACTCTTCAGGATTTACCGGGCAAATGGCAGGCGCAAACCACTTTCTCTGCTGAGCCGTTGACAGGCGAGAAAGCGCAAACCAGCAATCTGAATAGCGATCAACTTGCCACCTTGCAGGTGACCAACAGTGGCGATCAGCCGTTATGGCTGCGTGTGGATGCCAGCGGTTATCCGCAATCCGCACCTTTACCGGCGAGCAATGTGCTGCAAATTGAGCGTCATATTCTGGGTACTGACGGTAAGAGCAAATCGCTGGACTCGTTACGTAGCGGCGATCTGGTGCTGGTGTGGTTGCAGGTTAAAGCCAGTAACAGTGTACCGGATGCGTTAGTCGTGGATCTGTTGCCTGCGGGGCTGGAACTGGAAAACCAGAATCTGGCGAACGGCAGCGCCAGCCTGGAGCAAAGTGGTGGTGAAGTGCAGAACTTGCTGAACCAGATGCAGCAGGCGAGCATTAAGCACATAGAGTTCCGTGACGATCGCTTTGTGGCGGCGGTTGCCGTTGATGAATATCAACCGGTAACGCTGGTGTATCTGGCGCGGGCGGTGACGCCGGGAACGTATCAGGTGCCGCAGCCTATGGTGGAATCAATGTATGTTCCTCAATGGCGGGCGACTGGTGCGGCTGACGATCTGTTGATAGTCAGACCGTAAATGCCTCGCCTGTTAACCAAACGCGGCTGCTGGATAATGCTGGCAGCCGCGCCTTTTATCATCATTCTGGCAGCATGGGCAGCAGATAAACTCTGGCCTCTGCCATTGCAAGAAGTGAATCCTGCACGCGTGGTGGTGGCGCAGGATGGTACGCCACTCTGGCGTTTCGCCGATGCTGACGGCATCTGGCGTTATCCAGTAACAATCGAAGATGTTTCTCCACGTTACCTTGAAGCGCTGATCAATTATGAAGATCGCTGGTTCTGGAAGCATCCGGGGGTGAATCCGTTCTCGGTGGCGCGTGCAGCCTGGCAAGATCTCACGTCGGGTCGGGTCATTTCCGGCGGCAGCACGCTCACCATGCAGGTGGCGCGCCTGCTTGATCCTCACCCCAAAACGTTTGGCGGCAAAATTCGCCAGCTCTGGCGCGCGTTGCAACTGGAATGGCATCTGTCTAAACGTGAAATTCTGACCTTGTATCTTAACCGTGCCCCGTTTGGCGGTACGTTGCAGGGGATTGGTGCGGCAAGTTGGGCTTACCTCGGGAAATCGCCTGCGAATTTAAGCTATTCCGAGGCGGCAATGCTGGCGGTGTTGCCGCAAGCGCCCAGCCGTCTTCGCCCGGATCGTTGGCCGGAGCGTGCCGAAGCCGCGCGTAATAAAGTGCTCGAACGGATGGCCGTGCAAGGTGTGTGGTCCCGTGAGCGGGTAAAAGAGTCAAGGGAAGAACCCATCTGGCTGGCACCCCGACAAATGCCGCAACTGGCACCGCTGTTTTCGCGCATGATGCTCGGTAAAAGCAAAAGCGACAAAATCGTTACTACGCTGGATGCCGGTCTTCAACGACGTCTGGAAGAACTGGCGCAAAACTGGAAAGGACGATTGCCACCGCGCAGCTCACTGGCGATGATCGTGGTTGATCATACCGATATGCGTGTTCGCGGCTGGGTGGGATCGGTTGATCTCAACGATGATTCACGCTTTGGTCATGTTGATATGGTCAATGCGATCCGATCGCCAGGATCGGTGCTCAAACCGTTTGTTTATGGTCTGGCGCTGGATGAAGGCTTGATCCACCCGGCATCGCTGTTGCAAGACGTCCCCAGACGCACCGGTGATTACCGACCTGGCAACTTTGACAGCGGTTTTCATGGCCCGATCAGCATGAGTGAGGCGCTGGTGCGATCGCTGAACTTACCTGCTGTGCAGGTGCTGGAAGCCTATGGACCGAAACGGTTTGCGGCAAAGTTACGCAATGTTGGATTGCCGTTATATTTGCCCAACGGTGCTGCACCGAATCTTTCGCTCATTCTCGGCGGCGCTGGCGCAAAACTGGAAGATATGGCGGCAGCGTATACCGCGTTTGCTCGCCACGGCAAGGCAGGTAAATTGCGCTTACAGCCTGACGATCCGCTGCTTGAACGGCCTTTAATGTCGTCGGGGGCTGCGTGGATCATTCGCCGGATTATGGCTGATGAAGCGCAACCCTTGCCGGATGGTGCCTTGCCGCGCGTCGCCCCACTGGCATGGAAAACGGGCACCAGCTATGGCTATCGTGATGCCTGGGCGATTGGGGTTAACGCTCGCTATGTCATTGGGATCTGGACTGGCAGACCGGACGGCACGCCCGTTGTTGGTCAGTTTGGCTTTGCCAGTGCCGTACCGCTGTTGAATCAGGTTAATAATATCTTACTGTCGCGCAGTGTGAATTTGCCGGAAGACCCACGTCCTGACTCTGTAAGTCGTGGCGTTATCTGCTGGCCGGGCGGACAGTCTTTGCCGGAAGGTGACGGTAACTGTCGCCGCCGCCTGGCAACCTGGCTGCTGGACGGGAGCCAGCCGCCAACTCTATTACTGCCGGAGCAGGAAGGCATTAATGGCATTCGTTTCCCCATCTGGCTGGATGAAAACGGCAAACGTGTTGCCGCTGATTGCCCTCAGGCGCGACAAGAAATGATAAATGTCTGGCCGCTACCGCTGGAACCCTGGCTGCCCGCATCAGAACGTCGCGCTGTGCGCTTGCCACCGGCCTCGACAATTTGCCCGCCATACGGTCACGATGCACAACTCCCGCTGCAGCTAACAGGTGTGCGCGATGGCGCGATTATTAAACGTTTACCGGGCGCAGCGGCAGCGACTTTGCCGTTGCAATCAAGTGGAGGAGCAGGTGAACGCTGGTGGTTTCTGAACGGCGAACCGTTAACTGAACGTGGGCGCAACGTGACCCTGCATTTGACGGATAAAGGCGATTATCAATTGCTGGTGATGGATGACGTGGGGCAAATAGCGACAGTGAAATTTGTCATGCAATAGTCTATTTTGTCCCTGATTGTTGCTTAAACTGGGTTTATTTTAAAAAAATGTTACCTTCATCAATAGTCAACGGCTCTGTTGCTCATTATAATCCGCGCCATCTCGTACGCTGGTACAGACAACAACAGAACAATTTACAGAGGTAAAAATGGCTATTGAACGTACTTTTTCCATCATCAAACCGAACGCGGTAGCAAAAAACGTGATTGGTAGTATCTTTGCGCGCTTTGAAGCTGCAGGGTTCAAAATTGTCGGCACCAAAATGCTGCACCTGACCGTTGAACAGGCTCGTGGCTTTTATGCTGAACACGATGGAAAACCGTTCTTTGATGGTCTGGTTGAATTCATGACTTCTGGCCCGATCGTTGTTTCCGTGCTGGAAGGTGAAAATGCTGTTCAGCGTCACCGCGATCTGCTGGGCGCGACCAATCCGGCAAACGCACTGGCCGGTACTCTGCGTGCTGATTACGCTGACAGCCTGACCGAAAATGGTACCCACGGTTCTGATTCCGTCGAGTCTGCCGCTCGCGAAATCGCTTATTTCTTCGGCGAAGGCGAAGTGTGCCCGCGCACCCGTTAATAATTTCGTAAATGCCGCGTGCAAACGTGGCATCCGTGCGCCAGAATTTGTACAATGCAGCGCCCCCGGACGAGCAGCCGCTCACCGGGGCGTTTCTTTTTTCAACCCTCCAGGGGCCATAACGTGTAATAACGAGGCCGGAATAGCATATGTCTGAACAATTAGTCACACCTGAAAACGTCACCACGAAAGATGGAAAAATCAACCTGCTGGATCTCAACCGTCAGCAGATGCGGGAGTTTTTTAAAGATTTAGGTGAAAAACCCTTCCGCGCCGATCAGGTGATGAAGTGGATGTATCACTATTGCTGCGACAACTTTGATGAGATGACCGACATCAACAAAGTGTTGCGCGGCAAGCTGAAAGAGGTGGCGGAAATCCGCGCACCGGAAGTGGTTGAAGAACAGCGTTCATCTGACGGCACCATTAAATGGGCAATTGCCGTTGGCGATCAGCGCGTTGAAACGGTGTATATCCCGGAAGACGACCGTGCCACGCTCTGCGTCTCTTCGCAGGTGGGGTGTGCGCTGGAGTGTAAATTCTGTTCCACCGCCCAGCAGGGCTTTAACCGCAACCTGCGGGTATCGGAAATTATCGGCCAGGTGTGGCGTGCGGCGAAAATTGTCGGCGCAGCAAAAGTCACCGGTCAGCGCCCAATCACTAACGTCGTGATGATGGGTATGGGCGAGCCGCTGCTCAACCTGAACAACGTCGTTCCGGCGATGGAAATCATGCTTGATGATTTCGGTTTTGGCCTGTCAAAACGTCGCGTCACGCTTTCCACTTCCGGTGTGGTTCCGGCGCTGGATAAACTGGGCGATATGATCGACGTTGCGCTGGCTATCTCCCTGCACGCGCCGAACGACGAAATTCGTGACGAAATTGTGCCGATCAACAAAAAGTACAATATCGAAACGTTCCTTGCTGCGGTGCGCCGTTATCTGGGGAAATCCAACGCCAATCAGGGCCGAGTCACTATTGAATACGTGATGCTTGACCACGTTAACGACGGCACTGAACACGCGCACCAACTGGCGGAGCTACTGAAAGATACGCCGTGTAAGATCAACCTGATCCCGTGGAACCCGTTCCCTGGCGCGCCGTATGGACGCAGTTCGAACAGCCGTATCGACCGTTTCTCAAAAGTGCTGATGAGCTACGGTTTCACCACTATTGTGCGTAAAACTCGTGGTGATGATATTGATGCTGCCTGTGGTCAGTTGGCGGGCGATGTTATCGACCGTACGAAACGTACCCTGCGTAAACGGATGCAGGGTGAAGCCATCGATATTAAAGCGGTCTGATAGCCATTACGCCACGGTTACTTTATGTACCGTGGCGTAATCTTTTATGAATGAAGTATTAAGTTGCAATTGTCTGGTCAATATTAACGGTGCGTTTTTGCTGACTTTAAGGCAGTATGTAACGATGCAACAGTAAGTTAGCCTTAGTGAATGTGGGCTTTGTCACGAGCACACAGACGGTCTTATACTGTATGATAACGGTTAACTTAACGGATGTTTCGCGGTGTGGGTGAGCATGATGGTTCACCGGCATCTCAATTCTCATTTAAACGTACCTGCAGCGAATGAATACTGAAGCCACGCACGACCAAAATGAAGCACTTACTACCGGCGCTCGCCTGCGTAATGCTCGCGAACAACTAGGACTTAGTCAACAGGCCGTTGCCGAGCGACTTTGCCTGAAGGTTTCCACGGTACGCGACATTGAAGAAGATAAGGCACCTGCCGATCTTGCTTCAACATTCCTGCGCGGATATATCCGCTCTTATGCGCGTCTGGTACATATTCCAGAAGAAGAACTGCTGCCAGGGCTGGAAAAGCAGGCTCCACTACGGGCTGCAAAAGTTGCGCCGATGCAGAGTTTTTCCCTCGGTAAACGCCGCAAAAAACGTGACGGCTGGCTGATGACCTTCACCTGGCTGGTGTTGTTTGTGGTTATTGGTCTGAGCGGTGCCTGGTGGTGGCAAGACCACAAAGCTCAGCAGGAAGAGATCACCACTATGGCCGATCAATCTTCTGCGGAACTGAATAATAATCAAAGCCAGAGTGTACCGTTAGATACGTCGACAACCACAGATCAGGCTATGGCGACCACGCCGACATCACCTGTGGATACCACCGCAACCAACACGCAAACACCTGCCGTAACTGCGCCAGCACCAGCTGTTGATCCGCAACAGAATGCGGTTGTTCCACCTTCGCAGGCAAATGTTGATACCGCTGCGACTCCGGCACCAGCGGCAACAACAACACCAGATGGCGCTGCGCCGTTGCCAACCGATCAGGCTGGCGTGACCACGCCGGCGGTTGACCCGAATGCGCTGGTGATGAACTTTACTGCCGATTGCTGGCTGGAAGTCACCGATGCTACCGGTAAAAAACTGTTTAGCGGTATGCAGCGTAAAGACGGTAATTTGAACTTAACCGGGCAGGCACCGTACAAACTGAAAATTGGTGCGCCAGCCGCAGTACAGATCCAGTATCAAGGGAAACCTGTCGATCTGAGTCGTTTTATCAGAACTAACCAGGTTGCGCGTCTGACCCTCAATGCCGAACAATCACCGGCGCAGTAACAGACGGGTAACGCGGGAGATTTTTCATGCATAACCAGGCTCCAATTCAACGTAGAAAATCAACACGTATTTACGTTGGGAATGTGCCGATTGGCGATGGTGCTCCCATCGCCGTACAGTCCATGACCAATACGCGTACGACAGACGTCGAAGCAACGGTCAATCAAATCAAGGCGCTGGAACGTGTTGGCGCTGATATCGTCCGTGTCTCCGTACCGACGATGGACGCGGCAGAAGCGTTCAAACTCATCAAACAGCAGGTTAACGTGCCGCTGGTGGCTGACATCCACTTCGACTATCGCATTGCGCTGAAAGTAGCGGAATACGGCGTCGATTGTCTGCGTATTAACCCTGGCAATATCGGTAATGAAGAGCGTATTCGCATGGTGGTTGACTGTGCGCGCGATAAAAACATTCCGATCCGTATTGGCGTTAATGCCGGATCGTTGGAAAAAGATCTGCAAGAAAAGTATGGCGAACCGACGCCGCAGGCGTTGCTGGAATCTGCCATGCGTCATGTTGATCATCTCGATCGCCTGAACTTCGATCAGTTCAAAGTCAGCGTGAAAGCGTCTGACGTCTTCCTCGCTGTTGAGTCTTATCGTTTGCTGGCAAAACAAATCGATCAGCCGCTGCATCTGGGGATCACCGAAGCCGGTGGTGCGCGTAGCGGGGCAGTAAAATCCGCTATTGGTTTAGGTCTGCTGCTGTCTGAAGGCATCGGCGACACGCTGCGCGTATCGCTGGCGGCCGATCCGGTCGAAGAGATCAAAGTCGGTTTCGATATTTTGAAATCGCTGCGCATCCGTTCGCGCGGGATCAACTTCATCGCCTGCCCGACCTGTTCGCGTCAGGAATTTGATGTTATCGGTACGGTTAACGCGCTGGAGCAACGCCTGGAAGATATCATCACTCCGATGGACGTTTCGATTATCGGCTGCGTGGTGAATGGCCCAGGTGAGGCGCTGGTTTCTACACTCGGCGTCACTGGCGGCAACAAGAAAAGCGGCCTCTATGAAGATGGCGTGCGCAAAGACCGTCTGGACAACAACGATATGATCGATCAGCTGGAAGCGCGCATTCGTGCGAAAGCCAGTCAGCTGGACGAAGCGCGTCGAATTGACGTTCAGCAGGTTGAAAAATAATAACGTGATGGGAAGCGCCTCGCTTCCCGTGTATGATTGAACCCGCATGGCTCCCGAAACATTGAGGGAAGCGTTGAGGGTTCATTTTTATATTCAGAAAGAGAATAAACGTGGCAAAAAACATTCAAGCCATTCGCGGCATGAACGATTACCTGCCTGGCGAAACGGCCATCTGGCAGCGCATTGAAGGCACACTGAAAAACGTGCTCGGCAGCTACGGTTACAGTGAAATCCGCTTGCCGATTGTAGAGCAGACCCCGCTATTCAAACGTGCGATTGGTGAAGTCACCGACGTGGTTGAAAAAGAGATGTACACCTTTGAGGATCGCAATGGCGACAGCCTGACTCTGCGCCCTGAAGGGACGGCGGGCTGTGTACGCGCCGGCATCGAGCATGGTCTTCTGTACAATCAGGAACAGCGTCTGTGGTATATCGGGCCTATGTTCCGTCACGAGCGTCCGCAGAAAGGGCGTTATCGTCAGTTCCATCAGTTGGGCTGCGAAGTTTTCGGTCTGCAAGGTCCGGATATCGACGCCGAACTGATTATGCTCACTGCCCGCTGGTGGCGCGCGCTGGGTATTTCCGAGCACGTAACTCTTGAGCTGAACTCTATCGGTTCGCTGGAAGCTCGTGCGAATTACCGCGATGCGCTGGTGGCATTCCTTGAGCAGCATAAAGAAAAGCTGGACGAAGACTGCAAACGCCGCATGTACACTAACCCGTTGCGCGTACTGGATTCAAAAAATCCGGAAGTGCAGGCGCTTCTCAACGACGCTCCGGCATTAGGCGATTATCTGGACGAGGAATCTCGTGAGCACTTTGCCGGTCTGTGCAAACTGCTTGAGAGCGCGGGGATCGCTTACACCGTAAACCAGCGTCTGGTGCGCGGTCTGGATTACTATAACCGTACCGTTTTCGAGTGGGTGACTAACAGCCTCGGTTCCCAGGGCACCGTGTGTGCAGGTGGTCGTTATGACGGTCTGGTGGAACAACTGGGTGGTCGTGCAACACCGGCAGTCGGTTTTGCGATGGGCCTCGAACGTCTTGTATTGTTAGTTCAGGCCGTTAATCCGGAATTTAAAGCCGATCCTGTTGTCGATATATACCTGGTGGCTTCAGGTGCTGACACACAATCTGCGGCTATGGCATTAGCAGAGCGTCTGCGTGATGAATTACCGGGCGTGAAACTGATGACCAACCACGGCGGCGGCAACTTTAAGAAACAGTTTGCCCGTGCTGATAAATGGGGTGCCCGCGTTGCTGTGGTGCTGGGTGAGTCTGAAGTGGCTAACGGCACAGCAGTAGTGAAGGATTTGCGCTCTGGTGAGCAAACTGCAGTTGCGCAGGATAGCGTAGCCGCGCATTTGCGCACGTTACTGGGTTAAGGAAGGAGAAGGACAGCGTGGAAATTTACGAGAACGAAAACGACCAGGTTGAAGCGGTTAAACGCTTTTTTGCTGAAAATGGCAAAGCACTGGCTGTTGGGGTGATTTTGGGCGTTGGCGCACTGATTGGCTGGCGCTACTGGAACAGCCATCAGGTTGATTCTGCACGCTCCGCTTCTCTTGCCTATCAAAATGCGGTTACCGCAGTGAGCGAAGGCAAACCGGATAGCATCCCAGCGGCGGAAAAATTTGCTGCTGAAAATAAAAATACTTATGGTGCGCTGGCTTCTTTGGAACTTGCGCAGCAATTTGTTGACAAAAATGAACTAGAGAAAGCTGCCGCCCAGTTACAACAGGGGCTGGCAGACACGAGCGATGAAAATCTCAAAGCCGTGATAAATCTGCGTCTTGCTCGCGTTCAGGTACAGCTCAAGCAGGCTGATGCCGCGCTAAAAACCCTTGATGCTATCAAAGGTGAAGGGTGGGCTGCCATTGTTGCCGACCTGCGTGGTGAAGCATTGCTGAGCAAAGGTGATAAGCAAGGTGCGCGTAGTGCATGGGAAGCAGGCGTGAAAAGCGATGTTACCCCGGCACTGAGCGAAATGATGCAGATGAAAATTAATAATTTGTCCATCTGAGAGGGACCCGATGCAATTGCGTAAATTACTGCTGCCAGGACTGCTTTCCGTTACCCTTTTAAGCGGCTGTTCGCTGTTTAACAGCGAAGAAGATGTGGTAAAGATGTCCCCATTGCCAACCGTTGAAAACCAGTTTACGCCGACTACTGCGTGGAGCACTTCCGTTGGTAGCGGCATTGGCAACTTCTATTCCAATCTTCATCCGGCACTGGCGGACAACGTTGTCTATGCAGCGGACCGCGCTGGTTTAGTAAAAGCGCTGAATGCGGATGACGGCAAAGAAATCTGGTCTGTCAACCTGGCCGAGAAAGATGGCTGGTTCTCTAAAGATCCTGCATTACTTTCTGGCGGCGTGACCGTGTCTGGTGGGCATGTCTACATTGGCACCGAAAAGGCGCAGGTTTACGCGCTGAATACCAGCGATGGTACTGTGGCATGGCAAACTAAAGTCGCGGGTGAAGCACTTTCGCGCCCGGTGGTCAGCGACGGTCTGGTGTTAATCCACACCAGTAACGGTCAGTTACAAGCGCTGAACGAAGCTGACGGCGCTGTCAAATGGACAGTTAACCTCGATATGCCTTCGCTCTCTTTGCGTGGCGAGTCTGCGCCGGCAACGGCTTTTGGTGCGGCCGTCGTGGGTGGCGATAATGGTCGCGTCAGCGCAGTGCTGATGGAACAGGGCCAGATGATTTGGCAGCAGCGTATTTCCCAGGCGACCGGTTCTACCGAAATTGACCGTCTGAGCGATGTTGACACGACTCCCGTCGTTGTTAACGGTGTTGTTTTCGCGCTGGCCTATAATGGTAACCTGACGGCGCTTGATCTGCGCAGTGGTCAGATTATGTGGAAACGCGAACTGGGTTCGGTGAATGATTTCATCGTCGACGGCAATCGCATCTATCTGGTCGATCAAAATGACCGGGTGATGGCGTTGACCATTGATGGCGGCGTTACGCTGTGGACACAAAGCGATCTGCTGCATCGCCTGCTGACTTCTCCGGTGCTGTATAATGGCAACCTGGTGGTAGGCGACAGTGAAGGTTATCTGCACTGGATTAACGTCGAAGATGGTCGTTTCGTTGCCCAGCAAAAAGTTGATAGTTCCGGTTTCCAGACTGAACCGGTTGCTGCTGACGGCAAACTGCTGATCCAGGCAAAAGACGGAACCGTGTACTCTATTACACGTTAATCGTCTCTGTCGTTCACTTTGAAAACGGCTCCTGGACAGGGGCCGTTTTCCTGTTTTTAACAACGACACGAATATAGCGTGCGTTGTCTGATGATTTATAAAAATGAGGCTTTAAACATGGTACCTGTGGTCGCGCTTGTCGGGCGCCCTAACGTAGGAAAATCCACGTTATTTAACCGTCTAACTCGCACCCGAGATGCGCTGGTTGCGGATTTCCCGGGTCTGACTCGTGACCGTAAGTACGGTCGTGCGGAAATTGAAGGCCGTGAGTTTATCTGCATTGATACCGGCGGGATTGATGGCACAGAAGACGGTGTAGAAACCCGCATGGCGGAACAGTCGCTGCTGGCGATTGAAGAAGCGGACGTCGTACTGTTTATGGTGGATGCGCGCGCGGGCCTGATGCCGGCGGATGAAGCGATTGCTAAACATCTGCGCTCCCGTGAAAAACCGACCTTCCTGGTGGCAAACAAAACTGACGGTCTGGATCCCGATCAGGCCGTGGTTGATTTCTACGCGCTTGGTTTAGGTGAAATCTACCCGATCGCCGCGTCTCACGGTCGTGGCGTATTAAGTCTGCTGGAGCACGTGCTGCTGCCGTGGATGGAAGATCTCGCACCGCAAGAAGAAGTCGACGAAGACGCCGAATACTGGGCGCAATTTGAAGCGGAAGAGAACGGCGAAGAAGAAGAGGAAGACGACTTCGACCCGCAAAGTTTGCCGATCAAACTGGCGATTGTGGGTCGTCCGAACGTAGGTAAGTCTACACTCACTAACCGTATTCTTGGTGAAGAGCGCGTTGTTGTTTACGACATGCCTGGCACGACGCGTGACAGTATCTACATTCCAATGGAACGCGACGGACGTGAGTATGTGCTCATTGACACCGCTGGCGTACGTAAACGCGGCAAAATCACCGATGCGGTAGAGAAATTCTCGGTAATCAAAACGTTGCAGGCCATTGAAGATGCCAACGTGGTGATGTTGGTGATTGATGCGCGTGAAGGTATTTCCGATCAGGATCTCTCCTTGCTGGGCTTTATTCTCAATAGTGGGCGCTCACTTGTGATTGTAGTGAACAAGTGGGACGGCCTGAGCCAGGAAGTGAAAGAGCAGGTGAAAGAGACGCTGGACTTCCGTCTGGGCTTTATCGATTTTGCTCGTGTGCACTTTATCTCTGCCTTGCACGGCAGTGGTGTTGGTAACTTGTTTGAATCAGTACGTGAAGCGTATGACAGCTCCACCCGTCGTGTGGGGACCTCTATGCTGACGCGCATCATGACGATGGCTGTTGAAGATCACCAACCACCGCTGGTACGCGGTCGTCGTGTGAAGCTGAAATACGCCCACGCCGGGGGTTATAACCCGCCGATTGTGGTGATTCACGGCAATCAGGTGAAAGACCTGCCTGATTCCTACAAGCGTTACCTGATGAACTACTTCCGCAAATCGCTGGACGTAATGGGATCGCCGATTCGTATTCAGTTCAAAGAAGGGGAAAACCCGTATGCGAACAAGCGTAACACCCTGACGCCAACCCAGATGCGTAAACGTAAGCGTCTGATGAAGCATATCAAGAAAAGTAAGTAATCACTTATCTGGTTTCCCTTTCCACACGGAGAGGGAAGCCGAATAACACGCGAGGAGTATTTATGGCACTCAACTGTCCAACCTGCAAAACCCCTCTCGAACGCAATGGCGAGACTGCTCACTGTGCAACTTGCGACAAAGACTTTACCGTCCAGGCACTTTGCCCTGAGTGTCATCAGGCGTTACAAGTGTTAAAAGCTTGTGGTGCTGTGGATTATTTCTGCCAACATGGGCACGGTTTAATATCTAAAAAACGCGTTGAATTTATTATTGCTTAATATCATGTGAATGTATTGTTTTATCATTTATATTTAATATATGAATGATAAACAATCTGTTATTAGTGGAATAACTAATGTATTTGAGTGAAATCACTAATTTAAATAATTAAGAATATATTTACTCTTTATGACATGCCTTTCTGAATAATCAGGGATACAATATTAAAGCTTATTTTTGACTGTATCATTGTCACAGGGAAAGTGCATGCTGCGATGGAAACGCTGTATTATTCTAACATTTATCTCTGGTGCTGCTTTCGCGGCGCCAGAGATAAATGTTAAGCAAAACGAATCGTTACCTGATTTAGGTAGCCAGGCAGCACAACAGGATGAACAAACCAACAAGGGTAAATCGCTGAAAGAGCGCGGAGCCGATTACGTCATCAACTCCGCCACGCAAGGGTTTGAAAACTTGACCCCTGAGGCGCTGGAATCTCAGGCCAGAAGCTATCTGCAAAGTCAAATCACCTCAACCGCACAATCTTATATTGAAGACACACTCTCTCCCTACGGTAAGGTCCGTTTGAACCTCTCCATTGGTCAGGGCGGCGATCTGGATGGCAGTTCCATCGATTATTTTGTTCCCTGGTACGATAATCAAACCACTGTTTATTTCAGCCAATTTTCTGCGCAACGAAAAGAAGATCGTACGATCGGGAATATTGGCCTTGGGGTAAGGTATAATTTTGATAAATATCTATTGGGTGGAAATATATTTTATGATTATGACTTTACCCGTGGACATCGCCGTTTAGGTTTAGGCGCCGAAGCCTGGACGGATTATTTAAAATTCTCAGGCAACTATTATCACCCACTTTCTGACTGGAAAGACTCTGAAGATTTCGACTTTTATGAAGAACGCCCTGCGCGCGGTTGGGATATTCGTGCCGAAGTCTGGTTACCTTCTTATCCGCAACTGGGGGGCAAAATTGTCTTCGAGCAATATTACGGCGATGAAGTCGCCCTTTTTGGTACGGATAATTTGGAGAAAGATCCCTACGCGGTAACGCTTGGACTGAATTATCAACCAGTGCCGTTACTGACAGTTGGGACGGACTATAAAGCGGGGACCGGAGATAACAGTGATGTCAGCATTAATGCCACTCTTAATTATCAGTTCGGCGTTCCGCTAAAAGATCAATTGGATAGCGATAAAGTGAAAGCGGCGCACTCGCTGATGGGCAGCCGTCTTGATTTCGTTGAGCGTAATAACTTTATTGTTCTGGAATACAAAGAAAAAGATCCGCTTGATGTCACCCTGTGGTTGAAAGCGGATGCCACCAACGAGCACCCTGAGTGCGTCATTAAGGACACTCCCGAAGCGGCCGTCGGTCTGGAAAAATGTAAGTGGACCATTAACGCACTCATTAATCATCATTACAAAATCGTTGCGGCCTCCTGGCAGGCGAAAAACAATGCCGCCCGCACGCTGGTGATGCCGGTTATCAAAGAGAATACTCTGACAGAGGGTAACAATAACCACTGGAACCTGGTGCTGCCTGCCTGGCAGTACAGTTCCGATCAAGCCGAACAAGAAAAACTCAATACCTGGCGAGTACGTCTGGCGCTGGAAGATGAAAAGGGCAACCGACAGAACTCTGGCGTGGTGGAAATCACCGTTCAGCAGGACCGTAAAATAGAGTTGATTGTTAATAACATCGCGAACGTGCCAGAAGAGAACAACCACAGCCACGAAGCCAGCGCACAGGCAGATGGCGTTGATGGTGTAGTGATGGATCTCGATGTAACCGACAGCTTTGGCGATAACACCGACCGCAACGGCGATGCGTTGCCGGAAGATAACCTTACGCCTCAGCTTTACGACGCGCAGGACAAACGAGTGACGTTAACCAACAAGCCCTGCTCGACCGATAACCCCTGCGTTTTTATTGCCAAACAAGATAAAGAAAAGGGCACTGTCACCCTCTCCAGTACCTTACCTGGCACCTATCGCTGGAAAGCAAAAGCCGCGCCCTACGATGACAGTAACTATGTGGATGTCACTTTCCTCGGGGCAGAAATTGGTGGGCTAAATGCTTTTATCTATCGTGTGGGGGCGGCTAAACCCAGCAACCTGATAGGTAAAGATAAAGAACCGTTGCCGCTCAACAACATTTATCGATTTGTTTTATGGCGCGACAACAATAAAGACGGTGTCTTCCAGCAGGTCGAAAAACTGACTGACGAAGAGATGGTGCAGTACGACTACAAGTGGGAATTTACCGGCAAGAGCATCAATGGTGAAGTGGGTGCACAGGCGAACACTTCCAATGAGGACATTGTGATTCCGGCCACTAACCGTGAAGCGGCGCAAACCTATGGCGCACAAGCGGGAGATGGCTTGCAGGGATACGGTTTACGCGTGCTGTATACCAAAAAATAAGATTGGCGTAAGGCCAGTCGGCCAGTCGCTGAAGGTTCATTAAGGAGAGCATCAATGAAGCAGGATAAAAGACGCGGTCTGACCCGGATCGCATTAGCGCTGGCACTGGCAGGTTATTGTGTGGCACCTGTGGCGCTGGCTGAAGACAGCGCCTGGGTCGACAGCGGTGAAACCAATATTTTCCAGGGGACCATTCCGTGGCTCTATTCGGAAGGGGGAAGTGCTACGACAGATGCCGACCGTGTAACGTTGACTTCTGATCTAAAAGGCGCTCGCCCGCAAGGCAGTGAAACGGACAAGCGTCTTTACTCGGGTGATAAATTAACCGTAAGTTGGGAAATTGGTGATACCGAAGGCGACGTGGATCTTGGTGGATTGGGCGATAACGCGAAAACTATCGATACTATCCGCTGGATGAGCTACAAGGATGCGCAGGGGGGGGATCCAAAAGAGCTGGCAACGAAGGTGACCAGTTACACTCTTACCGATGCCGACCGTGGTCGCTATATCGGTATTGAAATTACGCCAACCACGCAGACCGGTACGCCAAACGTCGGGACTGCGCTGCATCTTTATGACGTTTCTACTGCCAGCGGCGGCGGAAGCGACAGCGATAACGTTGCACCGGGGCCGGTGGTTAACCAGAACCTGAAAGTCGCCATCTTTGTTGATGGTACCAGTATCAACCTTATCAACGGTAGCACACCAATCGAACTTGGCAAAACCTACGTGGCCAAACTGTACTCGGATGAGAACAAAAATGGCAAGTTTGATGCGGGTACCGATGCTGACGTCACCGCCAATTATGACTTCCGTTGGGTACTTTCTGGCAGCAGCCAACAGCTTGGCACTTCGGGTGGCATCGTTAACTCAAGCTTCGATAATAACAATTTGGTCATCCCTGCGACCAACGACGAAGCCAGAACCAACCTTAACGGCCCTGCGCGCGATGGAAAAGAGGCACTTTCCATCCCGACCAACGGCGACGGGGTACAGGGTTACAAACTTCACATTATTTACAAACACAAATAACGCGTACTCAGCAGCATTCCCGCAAGGGAATGCTGTTTCCGCATATTTTGCTTAATCCCGGATTAAGCAAAATATGTTGATGCGACAAGCGTCCGTTTAACAACCGGTGGAGTTTCTGTCATGTCCCTGACCCTGAATAAAATCCTTGTGTTATGCGCATTGCTGATAAGCGCAATGCTGCCTGGGTGGTCATGGGCAGAATCTGCATGGCAAGACTCTTCAGATACGGTCGGCGAATTTAACGGTACCGTGCCCACCGCCGACAGCGCCAGCATACCCGTCTACCAGGGCAGTGTCTTTCTGGATCCTACAAAGACGCATGAGGTAGCGTTTACCGCTAAACCGAGTGAATTCAACGCGGATGTTAGCGTCTCTAAATTGCTCGTCACCAACCCGCAAGACAGAGAAGGCGATATCATTGCCACCCCACGTTGGGAAAACCAAACGCCACCGGCTGTATCTTTAGTTTGGGCGGATGCCGCCACGCCGGACACCTTACTGGACCCACAGCCAGTCGCAGATCGCTCGTTTTGTGCACAGGGACTTGCCGGGCGTTCGCTGGTCGCCTGGGCGCAGCCTGATCCCCAGCAGACCATGCCGCTGTTATATTTACTCACCTCGACGGGCTATCCCTATGAAAGTGTTCTGACGCTCGCCGATCAGAAAGTGACGCTGAAGATTGCGCCCGCGCAGGGTGACCTTATTTCCGTCAGCGCTGCGGGCTATGACGAATCCTCAGGTGCGGCGAAAATGACGGTTGGGGGCAGTATCACGTTAACGGTCACCACCAAAGATTGCGTCGGTAATGTTGTGGGGAATATTCCTTTTGTTATCAAACGCAAAGATGCTGAAAACCGCCAGGGTGTGGTGAACAATACTGCGCCTGTAAAACTGGGCACGACCGAATTAACCACCACCGCGACGGAATATCGTGGTACTACCGATGCGAATGGTGTTGCCACGGTTACGGTCACCCAGGCCAACGGCCCTGGTGTAAAAACGCCGTTGGTCGCGAGCCTCGCGGGTATTGCTCAGGCCAGTGAAACGGCAGTGATCTTTACCGTCCTCACCAGCCCGGATGTTCCGCAGGCTACAATGTGGGGTCATATGCCCGATACGCTGAAGGCCCGTGATTACACTTTTAGTCGACCAAAACTGGCGGCGGAAGTCGATAATGAAGGCGGTACGGTTAACGATCACAATGAAACCTGGTCCACCTTTACCTGGAGCGGCGCGGATAAACATTGCGACATTTTGCCCGGAATGCGTCAGTTCGGTGCGCTGGCGACGGTGGTGCCAACGTCAGTGCAGGATGTGGCTGGTTGGCCGATGCAGGGTAATTTCTACTGGTCATCACTGGCGGGGATGAGCGGCCAGCACCATGCGGCGGATGTTTCGAACCGCAGCGAAGCGCAAAAACCGGACGATACGACGTTTATTGTGAGCTGTGTCGATAAAGAAGCGCCCGATGTTGAACCGAAGCTGGTACTGACGCCGGGCAGCTATGATTCGACGATAAAAGCGATGAAAGTAAAGGTGGGGGAAGAGGCTTCTTTACGTCTGACGATTACCGATAGCAAGAACAACGATCAGCCGCTGGCTTACTACTACTTTTCGCTGCATCTGGATGACGGCATTAACCGTAAGAATCAAACTGACGCCGCGTGGGAGACGCATCCGGTACAAATTGATGGCGGCAGTAACGTTCGCAAAGTTGACGCCCATACCTATGAAGGGATCACTGATGCTAACGGAGAGGCCACTCTGACGCTGACCCAGCCAGGCGGCGTGGGGGTGAAAACTCACATCACCGCGAGAATGCGCAGTGATTTTACTGCCTCGGATGAGAAAGACGTTATTTTTACGGTGATCACCAGCCCCGATACCGACAAAGCGCGGATGTGGGGCCATATGTTGGGCATTATTGAAGCGAACAATATCTTTAAACGCCCACGGCTGGCGGATGAAACCGACAACGAACTGGGATCGGTGCGGGAAAATAACGAAGACTGGGCGCTGTTTGATCAGAATAGCAGTATGCAGGCTGAGTGTGGTTTAGGTCATATTCCGAGCCAAAGTTCATTGCACAGTTTGTTTGCCGCTCATCCAGCCAATGCCATCGGCACCGAATATGGCTGGCCAACGTTGCAAAAAGCGTATCTTAGTGCGGTGGAAGAGACGTCGCACGCGTCGGTAAACCTGGCCACGGGCAACATCGACACCTATTCCGGCTTTAAGCAAAACTATCTCTCTTGTTCGGGCAATGAGATGGTCGCCAAGATTGCCGCGACCACCGATCGTGATGTTTCCGCAGGCAGCAGAGCGCAGGCCAAAGTGGGTGACACGATCACCATGACGGTACGCACCTTTAATGCCTTGAATAATGCACCCGTGCCGTATACCGCGTTCACCATCACTAAAGATATGGGGAAAAATCGTCAGGGGCAGACTACAGGTTTTGATGATCCAACCCGCGGCGCAATCGAGATGAATGGCACACTCTACGGAACATCGCAACCGTCTTTAGTCTATGCCGGTACTACGGATGCGCAGGGTTTTGCGACTGTGGAAATTAAGCAATCGCAAGGTGTGGGCTTATCGACGCCGCTAAATATTGTGCCTGTGAACTCCTATATTCCCAATACTGTTAATTACAATGTGATTTTCACTACGCTCACCAGTCCGGATGCGGTTGGCGCGCAGATGTGGGGGCATATGGATGAGACGATTACCGTCGATGCTTTAACCTTTGCCCGACCCCGACTGGCTGCGGAAGTGTTCAGTCCGGACGGCACATTAACGGAAAATAACGAAGTCTGGTCGCGAGTCAGCCAGGCCAACGCCTCCAGCACCAGTAAAGGTGGCTGTGGCGCCAATATGCTCCCACGCCGTTCTCAGCTTAGCGCGCTCTATGATGCCAATAACGGTAACGGTGTACAGACAGTACACGGCTGGCCAACGCAGCGTCAGCCCTACTGGAGCAGTTCGCCCGCAGATCAGGTACCGCATTATTACACCATAGCCCTCAACGATGGGGCGCGGACCGTTGGCGGTAGCACGGCGGTTTATGTCAGTTGCCTGACGACGGCTAACAATCCTGCCAGCAGCATTACGCTGGAAGTGGTAGATCCGGCGCAGTGGAACGCGGCTGCAAATGCGGCGAAGCTGAAAAAAGGCGAAACGCTACAGGTAAAGGTGACGGTAAAAGATGCGCAGGGCAATCCATTGGGTGATATACCCTTTACCCTGAAACGTGGCGATGGTTATACCCGCTCAGAGGAAAAACACGTTGCTGGTAGCAGTGATGCGCTGGTTGCGCCGGTTGTGGTCAATGGTGGCCTGGCGGACGAAACTTCGCTTAATAATACCGCTGCAGCATACAGCGCCATGACCGGCAGCGACGGAACTAAAATTCTCACTATTACCCGCCCGGATACCCATGGCACGAAAACGTCGCTGACCGCTAGGCTCTATTCAGATACAACGAAAAAAGCGACCCTCGATACCATTTTTACCGTTGTAACCAGTCCGGACAGCGATAAGGCGAAAATGTGGGGGCATATGCCTGAAACAGTGACGGCTGCAGATGGAGCGGTCTTTAAACGCCCATTATTGTTGAAAGAGTTATCCAGTACGTCGGGTCGAACAGCGATTGCGGAAGATAATGAAGACTGGGCGCAATTTACCCAAGCTCAGGCTATAAGCACATCCTCTAATGGTTGTGGTAGTGAATATGTTCCCTCTCAGGCCGGGCTGGAGTCATTGTATGAAGCCAACCGCGGAAATGCGATGAAAACGGTTCAGGGCTGGCCCGTCGCCTCAAGTTACCTTTCCAGCACGACAGGTAGTAGTAGCCTGGAACAGCGTGACTTCAAGGCCGTCAATCTCAGTTCAGGCACCAGTTCGATAATTCCATCTGCCACAAAAGAACTGCTTACCTGCCAGACGACGCCGATTGTTAAGGCAAGCCAAATCGTTCTTGAAGCTGCAGACCTCACAAAATTTGACCGTATGAATAATGTTGTCAAAGTGAAAAAGGGTGAAGAAGCCGTATTACGAGTGACCACTAAAGATGCGCAGGGTAAGCCTGTGGGAAATACCGCATTTACCCTCAAACGAAACACCAGCGTGAACAGGGCCAATGTGTCAACTACGACGTCGATTGCTTCACTGGCGGTAACGGATGCCTGGGGAAATACTCAAAATGATTTTCTTTCAACGACCCTGGTTATTTATGGCGTGACGGGGGCTGATGGCACCACCACTTTCACATTGAAGCAAGACCAGACTACCGGGCTAAAAACAGAACTCACGGCAGCGTTGGATTCCTCCAGCAGCACTAAATCGACGCTTCCCGTTGTCTTTACGGTGCTTACCAGCCCGGATTCGCCAAAAGCCAAATTCTGGGGGCATATGGCTGAAACGGCGACAGGCGATGACGGTCTTATTTATCGAAGGCCTTTGCTGAGGGACGAGAATAGTGCTACCACCAGTATCGGTACCCTGGTGGAAGAGGGGGAGGCCTGGTCTACGTTCCCGTCGGGCCAGGCTAACGATACCTCGATAAATGGTTGTGGCGCGGAGTATGTTCCAACTGACAATGAACTTAGGGCCATTTATGCGCACCAGGGGAGTAGCGCATTACATGATGCTATTGGCTGGCCAGTGTCGAGGTTCTATATCTCGAATACCGTTGCAGATACGTTCACTCAAACCTTTACGTATGATGTCGTTTCGCTGAAGACAGGAGATGAAACGCAGATGCCCTCATCTGGTGGTGCATTACTGAGCTGCCGGACCACGCCTGTCGCCGTTGCCAGTCAGATCATTGTTGAGGCGAATGATACGGCGCAATTTGTCAAAGTTGACGACACCTTGAGTGCGTTGAAAGTGAAAAAAGGCGAAGACGCGGTGATTCGCGTGGTGACTAAAAATGCGCAGGGAAATAGCGTGCCCAATGTCCCCTTTATTCTCAGACGTGAAGGCTCGAAGAACCGTCAAAATGCCGAGATGATAAATAAGTCGATTACGGTAATTAACGCGGCAGGCGCTTCTGCGAGGATGAATAGTTCTTCAAGCCTGCTTTATGGGGTGACTGGCGCGGACGGGACTACCTCCTTTACGGTAAAACAAGATGATTCTATGGGCCTGGTAACCAATATGTACGCCCAGTTGTATCAGCTGACGATAGAATCCAACAAATTACCGGTCATGTTTACCGTCATAACCAGCCCGGATACGCCACTGGCAAGTTACTGGGGGCATATGCCTGAAACGTTTACTACCCGGTCGGGAATTGCCTTTAAGCGGCCATTGCTTACTGCCGAGCATCCAGCGGGGCAGTCAACCATGGCTAATAATGAATCATGGCTTTCTTTGAATACGGCAGCAAAAAATGATGTCAGCAAATCAGACTGCGGCGAACCTTATCAACCGTTATTAAGCGAATTTCAAGAGTTATACAGTGAACATCCTAATGGTGCGATAGGGACCGATTTAGGCCTTCCGCTGACTAACACCTGGTGGGCTTACGATAAAATTGCCTACGCGAACGTCTGGTACGATCAGTCTATTAATTTATCGAATGGATCAAGCTCCAGGGCATTATCAAACACCGTGGCATTTGTGTCCTGTCTGGTAAACCCTCATGCAGTGGCAGCTTCTATAGAGATGACCTCCACGGCACTGGATGCGGAGAAAACGGCCAGCAACGATGGTCGCCCTAGTGCAACGGCGGCGAAAGGTACGGCGATCCGGATGACGGTGATTGTGCGGGATAGCGGAGGAAATCTGTTGCCAGGCGCAAACTTTAATCTCATACGCGGGACTGCGTTGGATCGTGCAAAAAACAGGCTAGATTCTACGTATGATGATCTTACTATCGTGCCGGTCACCCCTGCCGGAGTAAACATGTCACTCTATAATAATGGGGCACAGGCACTTCTGACGACAGGAAGTGATGGTAAAGCGACTTTTGATGTGACGCAAAACGAGACTTATGGGCTGGCAACTCCGCTCACTGCAACATTGATGCGCGACACCACAAAAAGTGCCACGATGGATGTTATTTTCACTGTGATAACCAGTCCGAACTCACCGAAAGCAAAATACTGGGGTCATATGCCCGACACGTTTACCAGTAGGGCGGGGGTGACCTTTAAACGACCGCTACTGGCAGCAGAAGCGACCTTGGGGTCCTCGGTAAGTAATAATAATGAGTCGTGGTCATACCTTTTTTATACCAATAAAGTTACGCCGGATTGCCCGGTTGAGTATCAGCCGCGTCTCAATGAGTTACAGGGGCTATATAATGATCATCCAGGCGGGACAATACTGACAGATTTGGGGTTGCCTATAACTGCCGGAAGTGGAAATTGGTGGACTTATGAAATGAGCACCACTGACGCGTTGACGTGGTATTACGGCGTCATTAATTTGAAAACGGGACAATCGACGACGACTATTAATGGATACGCTTTAATGCTCTGTCTGACGCAGCCACATTCGGCACCAGCAAGCCTTACGCTGTCATCGACTGCCTATGATGAGGGCCGAACTGCCAGCAATGGTGGTACCCCCACGTCATCTGTGAAAAAAGGTGAGATGCTTCCCATCGTGGTGACGATCAAAGATGCCAATGGTAATCCTGTTGGCGGCGAAGGTGTTACGCTCAAGCGCGTGCAGGCGAAAAGCCGTTCAGGGATCTCTGTATCCTCCAATACCGTAGATGATCTCATTTTAGATGAAGTCACCCCGACATCGGCGCGTATCTCCTTCAACCAGAATACGTCGGCATGGAGCGGCTTCACCGGCAGTGATGGCACGATAACGTTCAACGTTACCCAAAATAACACCGTTGGTCTGGTAACGCCGTTTACAGCTTCATTGGCGCGAAATCCGCAGGTTACGGCTAATCAGGACCTGATATTCACGGTAGTGACCAGCCCGGATTCTGCGAAGGCTAACTACTGGGGGCATATGCCAGCAACCTTGACGGCAGTGAATGGTGCGGTATTTGAACGCCCGAAATTGTGGAGTGAACTGACATCGACTTCTGGCGTCGGCAAGATCAATAACAATAATGAAGACTGGCCGTACTTTACCCCAACACAGAAATCAGATGCGAGTGTGAGCCCTTGTGAAGTAGCAAGGCAGCCACTATTCAATGATTTAAGTTCGTTGTCTGCGCGTTATCCGAATAACACGTTTGTCACTGAAACTGGCTGGCCTGCGTATTACACCTGGTGGGCAGAGGATAAATCCGCCGATGGTAAAGACCAGTCGGTTGATTTGAGAAATGGCACGCTGTATACGGGTTCAACAAAATCATTTCAGCCTTGCCTGGCTAACGCGCGTTCAACGGTTTCCAGCGTCACACTTACCTCAACAGCGTTTGATGCAGCCACTCAGGCGGCGAAAGTGAAAAAAGGCGAAGCCATGTCCGTTACCGTGACGGTGAAAGACAGCGCCGGGAATACGGTGCCGAATGTTGAATTTACTTTGAAACGTGGTGAGGCATCGCCGCGTAACGCTGGGGCAACGTTGTATGGCAATGTAGTGGCGATGGACGATCTCGTCGTTCAGCCGTTATCAGGTTCGGCTGTTACGCTGAGTGAAAGCGGTAATACCATTAGTGGCATGACAGGCGCGGATGGGACGGCAAGTTTTTCGCTCCGCCAGGATAATACCCCTGGTTATAAAACGCCACTGACGGTTACTCTGGCTAATTACGCTTCCGCGACAGACACGCTGGACGCTATTTTTACGGTACCAACCAGCCCAAATGTTTCCTCGGCGCACTTTTGGGGACATATGGCAGACACGGTAGTGGTGAATAGTAAATCGCTACATCGACCGTTGTTAACGACGGAATTGCCGTCCGGGGCTAATCCCGTATCCTCACCGATTATTAACTACGAAAACTGGGCTTCTGCACATATCATTGATGCCAGTAAATGGGATATCGCAAGGCAGTGTGGCAGCATAGAAAATGCACCGACATACAATGAATTAGAGTTGTTGCATACTGTTTTTAATTCACTGGGATGGCCGTCTTCACCCAGTTTTCCTTATTTGTCCTCTCAACAGTGTGGGATGGACGAAGGTACTGGAGCACAGGATTGTAGTATCACGCTAATAAATAAACCGGGTCTGGTGACCTGCTTCCAGTAACCAGCATGGCGGATCTGGCGTAGCCTGGGAGTTATTGCCGGATGCGATGCTGGCGCCTCTTATCCGGTCTACGGATTAGACGTTTTTTTACGTGATTTGCGGGTTTTTGTTACGGCGCTGACTTCACTAATCACCACACCATCTCCCAGTCGTGTGGTCAGTGTCTCACCCACTTTCACTTGCTTAACCTGTTTTAACACCGCGCCATCAGCGGCGCTGGTGACGCTATAACCGCGCGCCAGCGTTGACAGTGGGCTTACGGCTTCGAGGTGTGTTACTGCATTACCGAAACGTTCACGCGTGGCGCTAAGCTGTGCGCGCAGGGTTTCTGCTAAACGATATTCCAGTTGCTGAATGCGCGTTTGCGCGCGATGAATACGCGACTGCGGATTTTGCTGGACGAGTTGCCGTGTTAATCGCTGCTGTTGCTGACCCGCGCGTTTAAGCTGATTCTCCAGCGCAAAGCTCATCCGCTTTTGCAGACGTTCGAGCATAGTTTGCTGGCGTGCCAGCCGGAGCTGCGGATGCTGTTGCTGTAATCGGTGATGGATCTGCGTAAAGCGCCGCGTGCGATTGGCGAGATAATAGTCCATCGCCATCTCCAGCCGTTGACGGGTCGATTGCACCTGACGTAGCAATTCTTGCTGATTACGGCTCACCACTTCAGCGGCGGCTGACGGCGTTGGCGCACGTAGATCAGCAACAAAGTCAGCAATTGTCACATCGGTTTCATGCCCGACGGCGCTGACTATCGGAATGCGACTGGCAAAAATCGCCCGCGCCACACGCTCATCATTAAAACTCCATAAATCTTCCAGCGAACCACCGCCACGGCCAACGATCAACACGTCACACTCGTTGCGCTTATTCGCCAGTTCAATGGCACGAACGATTTGCCCCGGCGCATCATCCCCCTGTACGGCGGTGGAGTAGATGATCACCGGCAGAGAAGGATCGCGACGTTTTAACACATGCAAAATATCATGTAGCGCAGCACCGGTTTTTGAGGTGATCACACCAACGCAATGCGCAGGGGAGGGGAGTGATTTTTTGTATTGCAGCTCGAACAAACCTTCAGCCTGCAACTTCGCTTTAAGCTGTTCGTACTTCTGTTGCAGCAATCCTTCACCGGCCGGCTGCATACTTTCGACGATAATTTGATAATCGCCGCGCGGCTCGTAGAGTGTAATATTGGCGCGAACTAAAACCTGTTGCCCGTGCTGTGGGCGGAAGGTGACCCGGCGGTTGCTGTTGCGGAACATCGCACAGCGCACCTGCGCGGTATCGTCTTTAAGCGTAAAGTACCAGTGACCGGAGGCTGGTTGTGTAAAATTAGAGATTTCGCCGCTGATCCACACCTGCCCCATCTCATGCTCAAGCAGCAGACGAACCGTTTGATTCAGGCGGCTAACGGTAAAAATTGCAGGGGATTGAGAAGGTAACATGTGAGCGAGATCAAATTCTAAATCAGCAGGTTATTCAGTCGATAGTAACCCGCCCTCCGGGGATAGCAAGCATTTTTTGCAAAAAGGGGTAGATGCAATCGGTTACGCTCTGTATAATGCCGCGGCAATATTTATTAACCACTCTGGTCGAGATATTGCCCATGCTACGTATCGCTAAAGAAGCTCTGACGTTTGACGACGTTCTCCTCGTTCCTGCTCATTCTACCGTTCTGCCGAATACTGCTGACCTCAGCACTCAGCTGACGAAAACTATTCGTCTGAATATCCCTATGCTTTCCGCAGCAATGGATACCGTAACGGAAGCGCGCCTGGCTATTGCTCTGGCTCAGGAAGGCGGTATCGGCTTTATCCACAAAAACATGTCCATTGAACGCCAGGCAGAAGAAGTTCGCCGTGTGAAAAAACACGAATCTGGCGTGGTAACCGATCCGCAGACCGTACTGCCAACCACGACGCTGCGTGAAGTGAAAGAACTGACCGAGCGTAACGGCTTTGCTGGCTACCCGGTTGTTACCGAAGAAAACGAACTGGTCGGCATTATCACCGGTCGTGACGTGCGTTTTGTGACCGACTTGAGCCAGCCGGTTAGCGTTTACATGACGCCGAAAGAGCGTCTGGTAACCGTGCGTGAAGGCGAAGCCCGTGAAGTGGTGCTGGCAAAAATGCACGAAAAACGCGTTGAAAAAGCGCTGGTGGTTGATGATGAATTCCACCTGATCGGCATGATCACTGTGAAGGACTTCCAGAAAGCGGAACGTAAACCGAACGCGTGTAAAGACGAACAAGGCCGTCTGCGTGTAGGTGCAGCGGTTGGCGCGGGCGCTGGTAACGAAGAGCGTGTTGATGCGCTGGTTGCCGCAGGCGTTGACGTTCTGCTGATCGACTCCTCTCACGGTCACTCTGAAGGTGTTCTGCAGCGTATCCGTGAAACTCGCGCTAAATATCCTGACCTGCAAATCATCGGCGGCAACGTGGCAACTGCTGCAGGTGCCCGCGCGCTGGCAGAAGCCGGTTGCAGTGCCGTTAAAGTGGGTATCGGCCCTGGTTCTATCTGTACGACGCGTATCGTGACTGGTGTCGGTGTTCCGCAGATCACCGCCGTTGCTGATGCAGTAGAAGCCCTGGAAGGTACCGGCATTCCGGTTATCGCTGACGGCGGTATCCGTTTCTCAGGCGATATCGCTAAAGCTATCGCCGCTGGCGCAAGCGCGGTGATGGTAGGTTCCATGCTGGCAGGTACTGAAGAATCTCCGGGTGAAATCGAACTCTACCAGGGCCGTTCTTACAAATCTTACCGTGGTATGGGTTCCCTGGGCGCGATGTCCAAAGGTTCTTCTGACCGTTACTTCCAGAGCGACAACGCTGCCGACAAACTGGTGCCGGAAGGTATCGAAGGCCGCGTAGCCTATAAAGGTCGCCTGAAAGAGATCATTCACCAGCAGATGGGCGGCCTGCGCTCCTGTATGGGCCTGACCGGCTGTGGTACTATCGACGAACTGCGTACTAAAGCGGAGTTTGTACGTATCAGCGGTGCGGGCATTCAGGAAAGCCACGTTCACGACGTGACCATTACTAAAGAGTCCCCGAACTACCGTCTGGGCTCCTGATTCTCTTCGCCCGACTTCATGTCGGGCGATTTATATTATCTGTTTCACTTGCCTCGGAATAAGCGTCAATGACGGAAAACATTCATAAGCATCGCATCCTCATTCTGGACTTCGGTTCTCAGTACACTCAACTAGTTGCGCGCCGCGTGCGTGAGCTGGGTGTTTACTGCGAACTGTGGGCGTGGGATGTGACAGAAGCACAAATTCGTGACTTCAATCCAAGCGGCATTATTCTTTCCGGCGGCCCGGAAAGCACCACCGAAGAAAACAGCCCGCGTGCGCCGCAGTATGTCTTTGAAGCAGGCGTACCGGTATTCGGCGTTTGCTATGGCATGCAGACCATGGCAATGCAGTTGGGCGGTCACGTTGAAGCCTCTAACGAACGTGAATTTGGCTACGCGCAGGTTGAAGTCGTAAACGACAGCGCACTGGTTCGCGGTATCGAAGATGCGCTGACCGCAGATGGTAAACCGCTGCTGGACGTCTGGATGAGCCACGGCGATAAAGTTACCGCTATCCCGTCCGACTTCGTCACCGTAGCCAGCACCGAAAGCTGCCCGTTTGCCATCATGGCCAACGAAGAAAAACGCTTCTATGGCGTACAGTTCCACCCGGAAGTGACTCACACCCGCCAGGGTATGCGCATGCTGGAGCGTTTTGTGCGTGATATCTGCCAGTGTGAAGCCCTGTGGACGCCAGCGAAAATTATCGACGACGCTGTAGCCCGCATCCGCGAGCAAGTGGGCGACGATAAAGTCATCCTCGGCCTCTCTGGTGGCGTGGATTCCTCCGTTACCGCAATGCTGTTGCACCGCGCTATCGGTAAAAACCTGACTTGCGTATTCGTCGACAACGGCCTGCTGCGTCTCAACGAAGCAGAGCAGGTTCTGGATATGTTTGGCGATCACTTTGGTCTGAACATTGTTCACGTACCGGCAGAAGATCGCTTCTTGTCAGCGCTGGCTGGCGAAAACGATCCGGAAGCAAAACGTAAAATTATCGGTCGCGTTTTCGTTGAAGTATTCGATGAAGAAGCGCTGAAACTGGAAGACGTGAAGTGGCTGGCGCAGGGCACCATCTACCCTGACGTTATCGAATCTGCTGCTTCTGCAACCGGTAAAGCACACGTCATCAAATCTCACCACAACGTGGGTGGCCTGCCGAAAGAGATGAAGATGGGCCTGGTTGAACCGCTGAAAGAGCTGTTCAAAGACGAAGTGCGTAAGATTGGTCTGGAGCTGGGCCTACCGTATGACATGTTGTACCGTCACCCGTTCCCGGGACCAGGCCTTGGCGTTCGTGTTCTGGGAGAAGTGAAGAAAGAGTATTGTGACCTGCTGCGCCGTGCTGACGCCATCTTCATTGAAGAACTGCGTAAAGCGGACCTGTACGACAAAGTCAGCCAGGCGTTCACCGTCTTCCTGCCAGTACGTTCCGTTGGCGTAATGGGCGATGGTCGTAAGTATGACTGGGTTGTCTCTCTGCGTGCTGTCGAAACCATCGACTTTATGACCGCACACTGGGCACATCTGCCGTACGACTTCCTCGGCCGCGTTTCCAACCGTATTATCAATGAAGTGAACGGTATTTCCCGCGTGGTGTATGACATCAGCGGCAAGCCGCCAGCGACTATTGAGTGGGAATGATTTGAACCCTGTACTATGAATGAACAAAACCCTCTGTTACTACAGAGGGTTTTTTATACTCACGAATCATAGGCTTGAAGTTACTGACATCGCTTAGTTAAACCAGCTGTCCGATTTGTTCTCTTCTGCTTTACCCACGCTTTTCATCAGATCGCGACCGCCTTCAGTCATATTTCTGTTTGCGTCAGCTTCAGATTGCACCACATCGGTTTGCGCAGCTTTGTGCTTCAGTTCCTGATCGATAAATTCGTTTTCGCGCTTAACGCGGGCTTCTTCTTTCGCCAGCGCCAGTTTTTGCTTCTGAATCTCTAAGCTACGTAGCTCATCTTCATAACTTTGATCGCGTTTTTTGTCCGCAGTGGCTTCGGCGTCCAGTTTATCCTGACGAGCTTTCTTATTCGCTGCTGCCGTTGCCGCTCTTTTATTAGCCGCGGCCTGGGCGTTTGCGCGACGTTGCTTCTCTTGCTGGATTTCCCTGTTGCGCTCCGCGACCCATTCGTCATGCTGCCTTTGCTCTTCATTTTTACCTTGCTGTTCCGCTTCTGCGACAGCCGAGAGTTGATCCTGCAATGATGAGGCGATAGCCGGATAGCTTAAGGAGGCTAAGATGGCGCAAAGAAAAACTTTCTTCATGACTCCTCCTGATTATTAGCTCTTTTCAGGACATTTGGTATTTGGCTGAATACGCGTTTCGTTATACGTCGTGGTAATAACAACGGCTAAACCTGTCGTAAACTGGCACTCTTTACCCACCTGGGTGGAGGTATACACTTTGGTGCCTTCCTTATATGTTAAAGAAACACCTTCCACTAAGGTTTTATCATTCACCATAGAACCCGCTGCTGCGCCAACAGCTCCGCCGCCAACTGCACCTGCTGTCGTTCCGGAATTGCTGCCAGACCCGACGTTGTGGCCGATAACACCGCCAGCGACAGCGCCAATAAGCGCGCCGAAGGCTTGTGCGTTCCGTTTATTTTGGGCGTTGTCTACGGCAACTTTTGCGGGAAGAATGGAAATAATATTAACGGTTTTAGTTTCTTGTTTGGTATTCAGTTGATCGGTTTGATAAACATCGGCGGCATGATCATCAGCATTTGACTGGCATCCTGCCAGAGTAAATGACGCTAACATTGCCACAGGCAGAAGACATTTTTTTAATTTCATCACTATTCCTTGTTATACACATTACGAAAAATAAGACATTTAAGATCATCAAAAGAGGAAAGTAAATGTATTGCGTATAAAGGAATAGATTAAATTTATTAAAATTCATATGGGAAATAATTTATAAAAATACATCATCACAACATATGTATTAATGATGTATTTATTTCGCAGCCGAACAGGATGAACTTCAGTCAGAACAAAGACGTAAAATTTAAGATGAAAGAATATCTGCCGCTTTGATAATCTCAAAGAGCAAAAGCATCCGACAGCGAGGTGCCGTTATGTTCTGTGAGAGTGGAGAAGGTAACCGCTAACGTTGTACCGGTGATTCGACGGAGAGTGTGGATTGCTGAGCTTCTTTTTTGCTCTGATGGTGCTGCCAGGCACCGACGGACGAGTAGATAAAATGGCCAAAGAAGAAGATAAAGCTGATGAGCAGTACGATACGGGTCATGCGACTGTTAAATCGGTGTCGTTTTCGCATACTGGTTGCCTGACTCACAAAAGGTTCCTTGAAGTATGTCCCACGCCGTGGACGGTACTTACATTAAGGCACAACAGGACAAAATGGTCAATTCTTCGTTATGTAAAAAAGCGTCAGTGGATACATATTTTAATGTTATGGAAGTTAATTTAATTATTTACAATGATGATGTAATAATGATGAGTTAACATGATAAACGTAATAATTCATTAATCAGGGTTATTTTGTTTGATATATATCAATTGGAACTTTCATATGACACTTAGAATCATTGCTCTCTATAGTGATGAATAATCATCATTCGAAGTCAGGTGGGATGCCTGTCTGAATACACCTCCTTCAGGATGTGGGGGATTCTGCTGAGCATCTATGAAACTGAATGCAACTTATATAAAAATACGTGATAAATGGTGGGGGCTTCCGCTGTTCCTGCCTTCTTTAATCTTGCCCATTTTCGCCCACATTAATACTTTCGCGCATATTTCTTCCGGTGAAGTTTTTCTCTTTTATCTGCCACTGGCACTGATGATCAGCATGATGATGTTTTTCAGCTGGGCGGCATTGCCAGGGATCGCCTTAGGGATTTTTGTCCGCAAATATGCAGAGCTGGGTTTTTACGAAACGCTCTCATTAACGGCTAATTTTATTATCATTATCATTCTCTGTTGGGGCGGTTACAGGGTTTTTACTCCCCGGCGTAACAACGTTTCACATGGTGATAGCCGTTTAATTTCCCAGCGACTATTCTGGCAGATTGTGTTTCCTGCAACGCTGTTTCTGATACTTTTCCAGTTTGCTGCGTTTGTTGGATTACTGGCGAGCAGAGAAAATCTGGTCGGCGTCATGCCCTTTAACCTCGGGACCTTAATCAATTATCAGGCCTTGCTGGTGGGTAATCTGATTGGTGTCCCGCTGTGCTACTTCATCATTCGGGTGGTGCGAAATCCGTTTTATTTACGTAGCTATTATTCGCAATTAAAACAGCAGGTTGATGCCAAGGTTACCAAAAAAGAGTTCGCAATCTGGCTACTGGCATTAGGTGCTTTATTGTTGCTGTTATGCATGCCGTTAAATGAAAAAAGCACGATTTTTAGCACCAATTACACCTTGTCATTATTGCTGCCCCTGATGATGTGGGGAGCGATGCGCTATGGTTATAAGCTGATTTCATTGCTCTGGGCGGTCGTGTTGATGATCAGCATCCACAGCTATCAAAATTACATTCCCATTTATCCTGGCTATACCACGCAGCTGACCATAACCTCCTCCAGTTATCTGGTATTCTCTTTTATTGTCAATTATATGGCTGTACTGGCAACCCGTCAGCGAGCGGTAGTCAGACGCATTCAGCGGCTTGCGTATGTGGACCCGGTGGTTCATCTGCCAAATGTTCGCGCCCTGAATCGCGCGTTACGTGATGCCCCCTGGTCTGCGCTTTGTTATTTACGCATCCCTGGCATGGAAATGCTGGTTAAGAATTATGGCATCATGCTGCGGATTCAATACAAGCAAAAACTTTCTCACTGGCTGTCACCATTGTTGGAACCGGGTGAAGATGTTTATCAGCTTTCGGGTAACGATCTCGCGCTGCGGCTGAATACAGAATCGCACCAGGAGCGCATTACCGCACTGGATAGCCATCTTAAGCAATTTCGTTTCTTTTGGGATGGAATGCCGATGCAACCGCAGATTGGCGTCAGTTACTGCTATGTGCGCTCGCCAGTGAATCATATCTACCTGCTGCTGGGAGAGCTAAATACAGTGGCCGAACTTTCTATCGTGACCAACGCCCCGGAAAATATGCAGCGTCGCGGAGCAATGTATTTGCAACGCGAATTGAAAGATAAAGTCGCGATGATGAATCGGCTACAGCGGGCGCTGGAACACAACCATTTTTTCCTGATGGCCCAGCCGATTACCGGTATGCGTGGTGATGTCTACCATGAAATTCTTCTGCGCATGAAAGGTGAGAATGATGAACTGATCAGCCCCGATAGCTTCTTACCGGTCGCGCACGAATTTGGTTTATCGTCGAGTATCGACATGTGGGTCATTGAGCATACGCTGCAATTTATGGCTGAAAACAGAGCGAAGATGCCCGCTCACCGTTTTGCTATTAATCTGTCTCCAACCTCGGTATGTCAGGCTCGTTTTCCTGTTGAAGTCAGTCAGCTGCTGGCTAAATATCAGATTGAAGCGTGGCAACTTATTTTTGAAGTCACCGAAAGTAATGCTCTGACCAATGTTAAGCAGGCGCAAATCACCTTGCAGCATCTTCAGGAATTAGGCTGCCAGATTGCGATTGATGATTTCGGCACTGGCTACGCCAGCTATGCGCGGCTTAAAAATGTGAATGCCGATCTGCTTAAAATTGACGGCAGTTTTATCCGCAATATTGTGTCAAATAGTCTGGATTATCAGATAGTGGCGTCGATTTGCCACCTGGCGCGAATGAAGAAAATGCGGGTAGTGGCAGAGTACGTTGAAAACGAAGAGATCCGCGAGGCGGTGCTCTCTTTGGGGATCGATTATATGCAGGGTTATCTTATTGGTAAGCCGCAACCGTTAATTGATACGCTGAATGAAATCGAACCCATTCGCGAAAGTGCCTGAATAATGCGGGCCGACATTTCTCGTCGGCCCGCAAAGCATTAAGCGGCGATTTCTGGTGTACTTTCTTCTTCAATTTTCAACCGCCAGCCAGCCACGCCTTCCCAGTATTCTTGCTCCTTTTCCAGATCAAGCAGTACCAGCGCATTCTGACTAAACCAGTCATGCGGGAAACGCAGTGTCCAGTGACTGTCATCAGTAATCAGCGTCAATGTTGGCGGTGTGGTGGTTGCCTGACGTTGATTATTGAGTAATACGCCAAGGCGCAATAGCTGAATCAGTGGCAGGAACTGTTTCTTCTTAAACAAGGTAAAGCGCGGCAGATCGTCGAGTTTAATCGCTTTACGGTGATAGCGCACCAGTGTCGCCATCATCAACTGCTGTTCCTGATTAAAACCCGGCAAGTCGCTGTTTTGCAGAATATAAGCGGAGTGGCGATGCAAACCGCTGTGGTTGATATTCAACCCGACCTCATGCAGCATGGCGGCCCATCGCAGTAGCGCCTCCAGTTGTGGATGCGCCAGCTTCGGTTGCTGTTCCCGCCACTGTTCGTACATTTGCATAGTGGTATCCAGCACCCGTCGGGCCTGTTCGCTGTCGATGTGATACTGGTTGGCGAGGCTGCTGGCAGTGCGACTACGCACATCCTGATGACGGAAACGTCCTTCCATTTCATACAGTACGCCTTCGCGTAACGCCCCGTCAGAAAGGCGCAGTTCACGGATGGCTAAAGCATCAAACACACCGCATAAAATCGCCAGTCCAGGAACGAAGACTGTTTTCCGCTCTTCGGAAAGACCTGGTAAACTCAGCGATGCGAAATTACGGTGCCGTAAAACTTCTTTTACCAGTTTTTCCAGACGTTCCGGGGTAATTATCCCGTCTTTCTCGCCCATTTCCATTAACACTTCATGGGCGGCTTTTATGGTACCGGAAGCGCCCATTGCCACGTTCCAGCCCTGAATTCGAAATTGCCAGGTTAACGTTTCCAGTTTTTGTGCTGCCGCCATGCGAGCGCGCTGAAAATTCTCTTTATTGATGACCCCGCCAGGGAAATAAAGCTGGGCAAAGCTGACACAACCCATCCGGCGGCTTTCAACGAGAATCGGTTCGAAATTTTCACCAATCACCAGTTCTGTAGAACCGCCGCCAATATCAATAACCAGTTTGCGACCTTTTTCCGGTTGGGTATGTTCCACGCCCATAAAAATCAGACGGGCTTCTTCATTACCGGAAATAATTTCGATCGGGTAGGGAATGACTTTTTCCGCGCGTTTCAGAAAGTCAGTGGCGTTCAGCGCCTGACGCAGCGTATGGGTACCAACTATACAGACGCTGGCAGGAGAAAACCCTTGTAGCCTTTCGGCAAATAGCGACAGACAGTTCAAACCGCGCGTCATTGCCTCTTCACTCAACATATTATCTGGCCCCAGGCCGTCCGCCAGATGCACCCGCTGTTTCAGGCGGCCAATAATCTGCATGGCACCATCTACCACACGGGCTATGACCATGTGAAAACTGTTTGAACCAAGATCGACCGCAGCAAACTCCTGCGGACGAGGGGATTTATCGTGTATTGGCATAGGGTTATTCAGATTGTTCGAGTGATTTGATGTAGTCGTAAATCGCCAACTGCGCCCGTACTTTGCGGCGATTGCCGCGGGGAACGTAGCGATTACTGAGTTCTTTATCGATATAACGTGCTTTGACTGTATCGCTGAATAATATGTCGATGATGTCCAGCACCCGCTGCTTCAGGCGCGGATCGAGCAGCGGCGTCGCCACTTCAATACGATAATCAATATTGCGCGTCATCCAGTCGGCGGAAGAAAGGTAGACCTTTTTATCGCCGCCATTTTCAAAAATATAAACCCGGTCATGTTCAAGGTAACGGTCAACAATACTGATGGCACGAATGTTGTCGCTAATGCCTTCCAGATTGGGGATCAGCGAACACATGCCGCGAACCAGCAGATTAACCGGTACGCCGGAGCTGGAGGCCGCATACAGACGATCAACCAGGCCTTTATCGACAAGGTTATTTAGCTTCAGGGTGATACCGCTGGGCAGCCCTTGCTGCGCGTTGGCGATTTCGCGGTCCACCATTTCATACAACAGGCGGCGGGAGTTTTGCGGCGACACCATTAAATAATCAAATGTCACCGGACGGTATGGGTTTTCAATAAAGTTGAACACCCGCCGTACTTCGTTGGTTATGCGCGCATCGGCGGTCAGCAACGAATAGTCAGTATAAAGACGCGCGGTTTTTTCGTTAAAGTTCCCGGTCCCGATGTGTGCGTAACGCACCACTTCACCGTTTTCTTTACGTGAAATCAGGAACAGTTTGGCGTGAATTTTCAGCCCCGGCGCAGAGAAGATAACGTGCACGCCTGCTTCGGTCAGGCGCTTCGCCCAGTGAATGTTGGCTTCTTCGTCGAAACGCGCCTGTAACTCAACCACCACGGTGACTTTCTTACCGTTGTGTGCGGCGTGGATCATCGAGTCGATGATGCGTGAATCTTTCGCCACGCGGTAAATGTTAATTTTAATCGCCAGTACGCTCGGGTCGAACGAAGCCTGACGCAGCAGTTCCAGTACATGCTCAAAGGTATGATAAGGATAATAGAGCAACACATCGCGTTCGCGAATAGCATCAAAACCATTGCGGAACTGGGCTTTATCAAACCAAATGTGGCGTAAACGCGGCAGTGGTTTGTTCACCAGATTGGCTTTGCCGACATTGGGGAAATTAATAAAGTCTTTAAAATTATGATAACGACCACCAGGGACGATGGAGTCGTAGCGGGAAATAGTCAGTTTTTCGCGTAACACTTCAACCAGCGCATTGGGCATATCGCGCTGATAAACAAAACGCACCGGCTCAGCAGTTAAACGCTGCTTGAGACTGGAAGACATCAACTCCATCAGGCTGGCTTCCATCTCATGCACTAAATCGTATTCGGCATCGCGGGTCATCTTCATTGAATAGGCATTCAGCGCGTCATAATCAAAGAAGCCTTTGAAAATATCATCAAGGCAGTAACGCAGAATGTTATCCAGAAGAATCATCGGCTTGCGTCGACGCGGCGCTTCTGGCGGTAAATTCACAAAGCGCGGCACTTTATCTGATGGGATCTCCAGCAGCGCGTAACGGATGGTATCGCCACGGATAATTTCCACCGCCAGATAGGTGTAATCATCTTTCAGGAACTGCACTAAATCAGTGTCAGGATTGATTAAAATCGGCGTAATGTGCTGACGCAGATACTGCTTAAAATAATGACGCAGCCAGTTTTGTTGATTGACGGAGAGCTGGCGTTCATTAATCAGGAAGATCTGGTTGCGCGCCATCTCCAGCAACAACTCGTTGTAGAGGCCGTCGAATTCCTGATCGGCTTTCAGCACCCGGGACTGAATTTTGCCCAGTAAATGGCGGGAATGAGAGTTGGAGCCTTGTTCTTCGCTAATAATGATGCGTCGCTTCAGTTCAGCGAAGCGGACTTTATAGAACTCATCAAGGTTATTGGAATAGATCCCCAGGAAACGCATCCTTTCAATCAGCGGGTTAGATTTGTCCGCCGCTTCCTGAAGCACGCGTTCATTGAACGATAACCAACTGAGCTCTTTTTCGATGTATAGCTTTTCCTGACCCATTACCACTTTTACTCCGTTTTATTCACGGGACACTGCCTGGATATTATGGCGAGCAATATTGGCAGATGTCCAACTATGCCAGAAAAGGGGGAAAAAAACTGCTGGAGCTTGCGATTTACAGGTGAATTGAAAAACGCCAGCGGCAGAGCTGGCGCTTTAACTACGGGGGCATTACTCGTCGGCAGCGTAGCCCTGCGGCGGCAGACGTTGACCATCCAGCCACGCGGCGTTTTCGTGCATTTTCAGACGACCATCGGCAAACCAGCTAATCACCAGTGGATAAATAGCGTGTTCCTGGGTTTGCACGCGGGCGGTGATGTCATCTTCCGTATCACCAGCAAATACCGGGACTTTCGCCTGTAAAATAACCGGGCCACCGTCCAGTTCATCGGTGACGAAATGCACCGATGTACCGTGCTCCTCATCGCCATTTTCCAGCGCCTGACGATGGGTGTGTAATCCGGGATATTTCGGCAGCAGAGAAGGGTGAATGTTCAGCAAACGCCCGGCATAATGGGAGACAAACGCCGGGCTGAGAATGCGCATAAAACCAGCCAGCACGACCACATCGGGTGCGTACATGTCGATTTCATGAATCAACTCTCGGTCATAGGCTTCACGACTGTCAAACGCGCTGGTGATGAGCGTATGTGTTGCAATACCCGCCTGGCGGGCGCGTTCAAGGCCGAACGCGTCGGCCTTATTGCTGAAAACTGCCCGTACGGTGCCTTTAATTTTGTTGGTTTTGCAGGCGTCAATAATTGCCTGCAAATTACTTCCGTTGCCGGAAATAAGCACCACAATATTCATTATTCGATAACCACGCGTTGTTCGGAATCAGAGGCTTTGATGATACCGATTTTCCACGCGTTTTCACCGTTGGCATTGAGCAGGGCGAGGGCTTTGTCCACTTCCGGAGCAGGAAGGGCAATAATCATCCCGACGCCGCAGTTGAAGGTGCGATACATTTCATGGCGCTCAACGTTACCTGCCGTTTGCAGCCAGTTGAACACTTCCGGCCACTGCCAGGAAGATTCATCAATCACTGCCTGGGTATTATCTGGCAATACGCGCGGAATGTTTTCCCAGAAGCCGCCGCCGGTCAGGTGCGCAATGGCATGCACATCGACCTTTTCAATCAACTCCAGCACTGACTTCACGTAAATGCGGGTCGGTGCCAGCAGATGATCGGCTAATGGCTTACCATCAAGTTCGGTGGTTTGCGGATCACAACCGCTGACTTCAAGAATTTTGCGCACCAGCGAATAGCCGTTCGAGTGCGGACCGCTGGAGCCGAGTGCAATCAGCACATCGCCGTCGCTGACTTTAGATCCGTCAATGATTTCTGATTTTTCTACCACGCCAACGCAGAAACCAGCGACATCGTAATCTTCACCGTGATACATCCCCGGCATTTCTGCCGTTTCGCCACCCACCAGTGAACAGCCCGATTGCAGACAACCTTCCGCGATGCCGCTGATCACCGCTGAAGCGGTATCAACATCCAGTTTTCCGGTTGCGTAATAGTCGAGGAAAAACAGCGGTTCCGCACCTTGCACCACCAGGTCATTAACGCACATGGCGACCAGATCAATACCAATGGTGTCGTGACGTTTTAAGTCCATCGCCAGACGCAGCTTGGTACCTACGCCGTCAGTGCCGGAAACCAGCACAGGTTCACGATATTTTTGCGGCAATGCACACAGCGCACCGAAGCCGCCCAGACCGCCCATCACTTCCGGACGACGCGTTTTCTTCACTACGCCTTTGATTCTTCCAACCAGAGCATTACCCGCGTCAATATCAACACCGGCATCTTTGTAGCTAAGAGAGGTTTTATCGGTCACTGCTTGGGTCCCCACGCGTTACTTGCGGTAGAAAAATAAAATTCGCCGCAATTCTAACAGGGAAAGCAAACGTTTGCGAGACTGCTTTACACAACCTTTTTGCACGTCTTTTCCCCAGGCGCGCGGCGAAAGAATACTTGTACCAGGGCAAAGGATCGTTTTCGGATGGAATAATCTTCTTTCATAACCATTTGAATATAAAATAACTTTATCTAAAACCGTTATCGTTTTGACTAAAGTCAACGAAAATAATATTGCCGCCTTGAAGAAAGGAGGTATAATCCGTCGATTTTTTTTGTGGCTGCCCCTCAAAGGAGAAAGAGTATGAAGATCGTGGAAGTCAAACACCCACTCGTCAAACACAAGCTGGGACTGATGCGTGAGCAAGATATCAGCACCAAGCGCTTTCGCGAACTCGCTTCCGAAGTGGGTAGCCTGCTGACTTACGAAGCGACCGCCGACCTCGAAACGGAAAAAGTCACTATCGAAGGCTGGAACGGCCCGGTAGAAATCGACCAGATCAAAGGTAAGAAAATTACCGTTGTGCCAATTCTGCGTGCGGGTCTTGGGATGATGGACGGTGTGCTGGAAAACGTTCCGAGTGCGCGCATCAGTGTCGTCGGTATGTACCGTAATGAAGAAACGCTGGAGCCGGTACCGTACTTCCAGAAACTGGTTTCTAACATCGATGAGCGTATGGCGCTGATCGTTGACCCAATGCTGGCAACCGGTGGTTCCGTTATCGCGACCATCGACCTGCTGAAAAAAGCGGGCTGCAGCAGCATCAAAGTTCTGGTGCTGGTAGCTGCACCAGAAGGTATCGCTGCGCTGGAAAAAGCGCACCCGGACGTCGAACTGTATACTGCATCGATTGACCAGGGACTGAACGAGCACGGATACATTATTCCGGGCCTCGGCGATGCCGGTGACAAAATCTTTGGTACGAAATAAAGAATAAAAATAATTAAAGCCGACTTTAAGAGTCGGCTTTTTTTTGAGTAAAGCGCCTATAACACATAATACAGAGGATAATACTATGACGCGCCGTGCTATCGGGGTGAGTGAAAGACCGCCACTTTTACAGACAATCCCGCTTAGTTTGCAACATTTGTTCGCCATGTTTGGTGCAACCGTCCTGGTGCCCGTCTTATTTCATATTAACCCGGCGACTGTACTGTTATTTAACGGTATAGGAACACTGCTGTATCTCTTCATCTGTAAAGGGAAAATTCCGGCTTATCTTGGTTCCAGCTTTGCCTTTATTTCACCGGTATTGTTACTGTTGCCGTTAGGGTATGAAGTCGCGCTGGGCGGCTTTATTATGTGCGGCGTGCTGTTCTGCCTGGTTTCTTTTATCGTGAAGAAAGCGGGGACCGGCTGGCTGGACGTGCTGTTTCCACCTGCGGCAATGGGCGCAATCGTTGCCGTCATCGGTCTGGAGCTGGCGGGCGTAGCTGCCGGTATGGCGGGTTTACTCCCGGCTGAAGGGCAAACGCCAGACTCCAAAACCATCATCATCTCTATTACCACCCTGGCGGTCACGGTTTTAGGTTCCGTGCTGTTTCGTGGTTTCCTGGCAATTATCCCGATTTTAATTGGCGTGCTGGTGGGGTACGCGCTCTCTTTCGCAATGGGAATTGTCGATACCACGCCGATTATTAATGCTCACTGGTTTGCGCTGCCGACCCTCTATACGCCGCGCTTCGAGTGGTTTGCCATTCTGACTATTCTGCCAGCGGCGTTAGTGGTTATTGCCGAACACGTAGGGCACCTGGTCGTAACGGCTAATATCGTCAAAAAAGATCTGCTGCGCGATCCAGGTCTGCACCGTTCGATGTTTGCTAACGGCTTGTCGACCGTGATCTCCGGCTTCTTTGGCTCCACGCCAAACACCACATACGGAGAAAACATTGGCGTGATGGCGATCACCCGTGTTTACAGTACCTGGGTTATCGGCGGTGCGGCGATTTTCGCTATCCTGCTTTCCTGCGTCGGTAAACTGGCTGCTGCTATCCAGATGATTCCATTGCCGGTGATGGGCGGCGTTTCGCTGCTGCTTTACGGTGTCATCGGTGCTTCCGGTATTCGTGTGTTGATCGAATCGAAAGTGGATTACAACAAAGCACAGAACCTGATCCTGACTTCCGTTATTTTGATCATCGGCGTCAGTGGCGCGAAGGTAAACATTGGCGCGGCGGAGCTGAAAGGTATGGCGCTGGCGACCATCGTCGGTATCGGCTTAAGTTTGATCTTCAAACTGATTAGTATGCTGCGCCCTGAAGAAGTGGTGCTGGACGCAGAAGACGCGGATATAACAGACAAATAATGTACCGACCGGGCAGTGTTGCTGCCCGGTTCAAACATCATGGGATTCTGTGGTAAACTTCTCGCGATTTTGTGAAATCCTGGTTGAGGTATCTCTGAACACACCGGCACAGCTCTCTTTGCCACTTTATCTTCCTGACGACGAAACCTTTGCAAGTTTCTGGCCGGGGGATAACTCCTCTTTACTGGCCGCGCTGCAAAACGTGCTGCGTCAGGAACATAGCGGTTACATCTATCTCTGGGCACGCGAAGGCGCGGGGCGCAGCCATCTGCTGCACGCGGCTTGCGCGGAATTGTCGCAGCGTGGCGATGCGGTGGGCTATGTCCCGCTGGATAAACGTACCTGGTTTGTTCCGGAAGTGCTCGACGGTATGGAGCATTTGTCGCTGGTCTGTATTGACAACATTGAGTGTATTGCCGGCGATGAGTTGTGGGAGATGGCGATTTTCGATCTCTACAATCGAATTCTGGAATCGGGCAAAACACGGTTGTTGATCACCGGCGATCGTCCACCGCGGCAGTTGAATCTGGGATTACCGGATCTCGCGTCGCGTCTCGACTGGGGGCAGATCTACAAATTGCAGCCACTTTCTGATGAAGATAAGTTGCAGGCGCTACAGTTACGCGCGCGTTTGCGTGGTTTTGAACTGCCGGAAGATGTGGGGCGTTTCTTGCTGAAGCGGCTCGACAGAGAAATGCGCACGTTGTTTATGACGCTGGATCAGCTGGATCGTGCGTCGATTACCGCGCAACGCAAGCTGACCATTCCGTTTGTGAAAGAAATTCTGAAGTTGTAGATAAGGTGTTTATTGTCGGATGCGGCGCGAACGCCTTATCCGACCTACGCGAAGTTAATCCATAGTATTCGTAGGCCGGATAAGACGCGGCAAGCGTCGCATCCGGCAATGTGCTTCAACTAGCGATGGAGCACATCTTAACCCACGATTTCCAGTACCTGCTCCGGTGGACGACCAATCCGCGCTTTGCCATTCGCGACCACAATCGGGCGTTCCATTAGCTTCGGATTCTCTACCATCGCCTGAATCAGCACCTCTTCGCTAAGCGAACTGTCAGCCAGGTTCAGTTCTTTATAAAGATCCTCTTTTTGGCGCATCAATTCACGAGCGCTATTCATCCCCAGCATTTTCAGCAAATCACGCAGCGTTGCCGCATCGGCGGGTGTCTCAAGGTAGAGCACCACTTCTGGCTCCACGCCGTTTTCTTTCAGCAGGTTCAGCGTTTCCCGGCTCTTTGAACAGCGTGGGTTATGGTAGATTTTTACCTGTTTGGTCATTGTTCTTCCTTTAATGCGAATTACATCTTGGTATAAGGCTTAAAGCGTTCCTGCAGCTGGCGCAACTGGTCGATGCGCGCATCGTAACGCGCTTGTTGCAGGCTGCCTAATTTCACCTGCGAACTGGCGCTACTCAACAAGGAAATAGCCTGATCGAGTCGCCCGGCGAGCGCATAACCTTCTGCTCGCGCAGCCAGTTCCTGATCGCGGTTATTTAGTGCGGCTTCCGCCTGTGCCAGTAAATCCCAGCCGTTGCTGTCATCTTTATTGTTAAAAGTGTAGCGATTCAGAATATTGGCCGCTTCCTGTGGTTGCCCCCCTTGCAGATAAGCGTTCGCCAGGTTGAGCTGCAACACCGGATTGGTGCGCAAATCGCGGGCATTTTTCAGGCGATTGATAGCGTCATTGGCTTTGTTTTGCCCAAGATCGATATCGGTAGCCAGATCGAGATACCATGCGTTGCCAGGTTCTGCCGCCAGTAACGGTTGCAGCGTTTTACGCGCCTCGTCGTATTTATTGGCTTCCATCGCCTGTAAAGCACGACCATATTGCGCCGCTCGTTGCTGACGAACGTTTCCTTTCGCCCATTCATCCAGCAAATCACTGGTGAGTTGGTTACGCCCTGAATTGTACATCCCCAGTGTGCGCACTTTTGCCAGATAGAAATCTTCTGACGATTGCACCACTATCGGGCGCATCTGATTGGCACGGTTACGGGCATCAGCCAGACGGCTTTCCGGTAGTGGGTGAGTGAGCAGAATTTCTGGCGGGCGCGAAGAGTAACGCGCCTGATCGAGTAATTTTTCGAGGAAGGTCGGCATCGCCTGCGGATCGAATCCCGAGCGTTGCAGCACCTGAATACCAATGCGGTCCGCTTCCTGTTCATTTTGCTGGGTGAAACTGATCATCCCCTGGCGCGTTCCCGCCAGTGTACCGGTCAGCGCCGCCATCCCCGCCTGCGGACTGGCCATCGCCAGTAAAATAGAACCTAACGCGCCGACCCAGGTCAGCGGCGCGCTGCGCTGCTGATCTTCCATCGCTCGCGCCAGGTGACGTTGGGTGACGTGGGAGATTTCGTGCGCCATAACTGAAGCCAGTTGACTTTCGTTATCGGAATAACGGAACAGGGCAGAGTGCAGCACCACGTTGCCGCCAAAGAAAGCAAAGGCGTTAATTTCGTCGTTGTTGATCAGAAAGAAATGAAACGGTGTCTTAACCGAATTGGCATGCGAAACCAGACGCATTCCTAGCGAATTAATGTATTGCGTTAACAGCGGATCATTAATTAACGGCGCGCTGCCGCGTAACTGGCGGACATAATAGTCGCCCATCTGCATTTCCTGACCAATGGAAAGTGTGCTTCCTGCGGAGGTTCCCATATCCGGCAAGGTGTCTGCGCTGTCGGCAAACGCCGGGGCTACCTGACCAATGGTCATAGCAGCAATGAGGGTTGCAACCAGGTTTTTTTTCAACTGCCTGAACATAACCTCTATCCTGTATTTCTGGAGATAGTCATTTGACCGATACTGTGAAATATCGTTCCCACCGCGCCGCCTTTGAGTGTAACGGCGAAGATTAGCCCACTCAAATGACTTTTCAGTTTCCTGAATCCGTCATAAAAAGCGAAGTCTTTTTTGTGACATTTCGATACAATTGCGGATCGCAATCCCGCTCTTGAGGTTCAGGGAAGGTCTGTATGCTCGAAATGTTGATGCAATGGTATCGCCGCCGTTTTAGCGACCCGGAAGCGATTGCCTTGCTGGTTATTTTGGTTGCTGGTTTTGGCATTATCTTTTTCTTTAGCGGCCTACTCGCGCCGTTGCTGGTGGCTATTGTTCTGGCCTATTTGCTGGAATGGCCGACTGTCCGCCTGCAGTCTATTGGCTGTTCCCGCCCTTGGGCGACATCTATCGTGCTGATCCTGTTTGTGGGCATCCTGCTACTGATGGCGTTCGTGGTACTGCCTATCGCCTGGCAGCAGGGCATCTACTTAATCCGCGATATGCCAGGGATGCTTAATAAACTTTCTGATTTTGCTGCCACGTTACCGCGCCGCTATCCGGCATTAATGGATGCGGGGATTATTGATGCAATGGCTGAAAATATGCGTAGCCGGATGCTCAGTATGGGGGACTCGGTGGTGAAAATTTCCCTCGCCTCGTTGGTCGGTTTGCTGACCATTGCCGTCTATCTGGTGCTGGTACCATTGATGGTCTTCTTCCTGCTGAAAGACAAAGAGCAGATGCTGAACGCCGTTCGCCGGGTGCTGCCGCGCAACCGTGGACTGGCAGGACAGGTGTGGAAGGAGATGAATCAACAAATCACCAACTATATCCGCGGCAAAGTGCTGGAGATGATCGTGGTAGGGATCGCCACCTGGCTGGGGTTCTTGCTCTTTGGGCTGAATTATTCGCTGCTGCTGGCGGTGCTGGTCGGCTTCTCGGTACTTATTCCGTACATTGGCGCATTTGTGGTGACCATTCCGGTGGTTGGCGTGGCGCTATTCCAGTTTGGTGCTGGCACGGAATTCTGGAGCTGCTTCGCGGTGTATCTGATTATTCAGGCGCTGGACGGCAACCTGTTAGTACCGGTGTTGTTTTCCGAAGCGGTTAACCTGCATCCTCTGGTGATTATTTTATCGGTGGTGATCTTCGGTGGTTTGTGGGGATTCTGGGGCGTATTCTTCGCTATTCCATTGGCGACGCTGATCAAAGCCGTGATTCACGCCTGGCCTGATGGGCAAATCGCGCAAGACTGACCTTCAGCGAAAAAATTTGAAACGAGTGTTGCAGGGCAGTGAGAAGATTTGAGATGTGCTGGCCGCAAGCGCAGCCAGCACGGAATGGAGCAAAGTAATCAGGCGTGTTCTTTCAGCCAGTTCAGCACAACGTCGTGGTGATTGCTGGTTTTGAAATCGTCAAAAACATGTTCGATTTTGCCATCAGCGTCAATCAGGAAGCTGATGCGATGAATACCATCGTAGGTTTTGCCCATGAAGGACTTTTCACCCCAGACGCCGAATTGTTCGCACACCTGGTGGTCCTCATCAGACAGGAGCGTAAAGTTAAGCAGCTCTTTTTCCGCAAAACGGGAGAGTTTTTCGGGTTTATCGGTGCTGATACCCAGCACATCAACGCCCGCTTTTTTCAACTCATCCATGTTATCGCGTAAGCCGCAGGCCTGTACGGTACAGCCGGGGGTCATGGCTTTCGGGTAGAAATAAACCAGAACACGCTGTCCCTGGAAGTCGGTCAAATTAACTTGTTCTCCGTCTTGATCCGGCAAGCTAAATTTCGGTGCGATATCACCGGCTTTCAGTGGATTCATTACTTAACTCCATCCTGTTCATCATGTTGGGAATAATTGACGACGTTAATACTGCCTTGTGCATTGAGTTCTGTACATAGGGCTTTGAACGCTTGCTCAATATTTGCTGCGTCCGCAGATGCGGGGCTGTGGGCAGTTATCTGAATATGCAACTGCGCAGCCCTTTCATTTTCAGCAGGTTGCGTGCGCGACACCAGCTCCGCAATGTTCATATGATGCGTGTCGAAAAGTGCTGTGAAGCGTTCAATTAAATGCGGGGAGTCTGCCACATCGACCTGAACCCAGACAGATGCTGGCATTGGCGGACGCGGACGCGCCGTCGTGCGCTTCATCACGATTAAAAGATCCAGCTCGGCACCTTTCAACGGTAACGTTGATTCAATCAGAGTAATGGCATTCCATGAACCGGAAAGCAGCATGATAAACGTGAACTCTTCTCCCAGCATCGCCAGGCGACTGTCTTCAATATTACAGCCGCAACTACTGACATGACGGGTGATGGTGTTCACTATTCCAGGGCGATCGGCACCCAACGCAGTGATCACCAGATAATGTTGCGATGACAGTGTCAAACTGGTTATTCCTTCAAGGGGTGAGTTGTTCTTAAGGAAAGCATAAAAAAAACATGCATACAACAATCAGAACGGTTCTGTCTGCTTGCTTTTAATGCCATACCAAACGTACCATTGAGACACTTGTTTGCACAGAGGATGGCCCATGTTCACGGGAAGTATTGTCGCGATTGTTACTCCGATGGATGAAAAAGGTAATGTCTGTCGGGCTAGCTTGAAAAAACTGATTGATTATCATGTCGCCAGCGGTACTTCGGCGATCGTTTCTGTTGGCACCACTGGCGAGTCCGCTACCTTAAATCATGACGAACATGCTGATGTGGTGATGATGACGCTGGAGCTGGCTGACGGGCGCATTCCGGTGATTGCCGGGACCGGTGCTAACGCTACTGCGGAAGCCATTAGCCTGACGCAGCGCTTCAATGACAGCGGTATCGTCGGCTGCCTGACGGTAACCCCTTACTACAATCGTCCGTCGCAAGAAGGTTTGTATCAGCATTTCAAAGCCATCGCTGAACATACTGACCTGCCGCAAATTCTGTATAATGTGCCGTCCCGTACTGGCTGCGATCTGCTCCCGGAAACGGTGGGCCGTCTGGCGAAAGTAAAAAATATTATCGGAATCAAAGAGGCAACAGGGAACTTAACGCGTGTAAACCAGATCAAAGAGCTGGTTTCAGATGATTTTGTTCTGCTGAGCGGCGATGATGCGAGCGCGCTGGACTTCATGCAATTAGGCGGTCATGGGGTTATTTCCGTTACGGCTAACGTCGCAGCGCGTGATATGGCCCAGATGTGCAAACTGGCAGCAGAAGGGCATTTTGCCGAGGCACGCGTTATTAATCAGCGTCTGATGCCATTACACAACAAACTATTTGTCGAACCCAATCCAATCCCGGTGAAATGGGCATGTAAGGAACTGGGTCTTGTGGCGACCGATACGCTGCGCCTGCCAATGACACCAATCACCGACAGTGGTCGTGAGACGGTCAGAGCGGCGCTTAAGCATGCCGGTTTGCTGTAAAGTTTAGGGAGATTTGATGGCTTACTCTGTTCAAAAGTCGCGCCTGGCAAAGGTTGCGGGTGTTTCGCTTGTTTTATTACTCGCTGCCTGTAGTTCTGACTCACGCTATAAGCGTCAGGTCAGTGGTGATGAAGCCTACCTGGAAGCGGCACCGCTTGCGGAGCTTCATGCCCCGGCTGGAATGATCTTGCCGGTGACCTCCGGCGATTATGCAATCCCGGTGACCAACGGTAGTGGTGCCGTCGGTAAGGCGCTGGACATTCGTCCACCAGCCCAGCCGCTGGCACTGGTTTCTGGCGCGCGTACCCAGTTCACGGGCGATACCGCTTCATTGCTGGTGGAAAATGGTCGTGGCAATACTCTGTGGCCGCAGGTGGTTAGCGTGCTGCAGGCGAAAAACTACACCATCACCCAACGTGATGATGCTGGTCAGACACTGACCACCGATTGGGTACAATGGAACCGTCTGGACGAAGACGAGCAGTATCGTGGTCGTTATCAAATCTCTGTTAAGCCGCAGGGTTATCAGCAGGCGGTTACGGTTAAACTGCTGAACCTGGAACAGGCGGGCAAACCGGTTGCAGACGCGGCTTCCATGCAGCGTTACAGCACGGAGATGATGAACGTTATTTCCGCCGGTCTGGATAAATCTGCCACTGACGCCGCGAACGCTGCGCAAAACCGTGCCTCCACCACTATGGACGTACAAAGTGCAGCTGATGACACCGGTTTACCAATGCTGGTCGTACGCGGGCCGTTCAATGTGGTTTGGCAACGTCTGCCAGCTGCGCTGGAAAAAGTGGGCATGAAAGTGACCGACAGCACCCGTTCGCAGGGCAACATGGCCGTAACTTATAAGCCGCTGTCTGACAGCGAATGGCACGAACTGGGCGCGAGCGATCCAGGTCTGGCATCCGGTGACTATAAACTGCAGGTTGGCGATTTAGATAACCGCAGCAGCCTACAGTTCATCGATCCGAAAGGTCATACTCTGACTCAGAGTCAGAACGACGCGCTGGTAGCTGTCTTCCAGGCTGCGTTTAGCAAGTAAAAATACAGGGCTGGAGTCATCCGGCCCTTTTTTCTGATATGATACGCAAACGTGTGCGTCGACAGAAAAACGCGATTTTAGCGGTAATTCGCACGAAATTTGTTTGTCGGACGTAGGTCGGATAAGGCGTTCACGCCGCATCCGATAAAACATCCGGCACACCAGACAGCAAAAGATTTTAAAACGTTAATTCACACCCAGGAGTGATAAAGATGCAAAAGCAAGCTGAGTTGTATCGTGGTAAAGCGAAAACCGTATACAGCACGGAAAACCCGGACCTGTTGGTGCTCGAATTCCGCAATGATACGTCAGCAGGGGATGGCGCGCGCATTGAGCAGTTTGATCGCAAAGGTATGGTGAACAACAAGTTCAACTACTTCATTATGAGCAAACTGGCTGAAGCGGGTATCCCGACTCAAATGGAGCGTCTGCTCTCCGATACCGAATGTCTGGTGAAAAAGCTGGATATGGTGCCGGTTGAGTGTGTCGTGCGTAACCGTGCTGCTGGCTCTCTGGTGAAACGTCTTGGAATCGAAGAAGGTATTGAGCTGAACCCGCCACTGTTCGATCTGTTCCTGAAAAACGACGCCATGCACGATCCGATGGTCAACGAATCTTACTGCGAAACCTTTGGCTGGGTGAGCAAAGAGAACCTGGCGCGTATGAAAGAGCTGACCTACAAAGCGAACGACGTGCTGAAAAAACTGTTCGATGATGCTGGTCTGATTCTGGTCGACTTCAAGCTGGAGTTTGGTCTGTACAAAGGTGAAGTGGTACTGGGCGATGAGTTCTCCCCGGACGGCAGCCGCCTGTGGGACAAAGAAACGCTGGAGAAAATGGACAAAGACCGTTTCCGCCAGAGCCTCGGTGGCCTGATCGAAGCCTATGAAGCCGTTGCCCGCCGCCTGGGTGTACAGCTGGACTGATTTTTCTATTCATCATCTTGCCGTGCTGCTGGCACGGCAAGACAACCGCTCTCATAAGATGAGTATTGAACGCTCATTCCTCCGCCATTTCATCCCGCTTTCCTGTGGTAATCTTCCTCTGAACCACCTACGATCATTTCTATAATGAATATAATGTTGAGGTATCTATGCGTTGGCAAGGGCGACGTGAAAGTGACAATGTTGAAGACAGGCGCAATAGCTCCGGCGGTCCGTCAATGGGCGGTCCCGGTTTTCGCCTGCCAAGCGGTAAAGGCGGGCTGATTTTACTGATAGTCGTGCTGGTTGCAGGCTACTATGGCGTTGATTTAACCGGGTTGATGACCGGACAGCCGGTTTCCCAACAGCAATCAACGCGGTCAATTAGCCCTAATGAAGACGAAGCCGCAAAATTCACCTCGGTGATTCTGGCAACCACGGAAGACACCTGGGGACAGCAATTCGAGAAGATGGGTAAAACCTATCAGCAACCGAAGCTGGTCATGTACCGTGGAATGACGCGTACCGGCTGCGGGGCGGGCCAGTCCATAATGGGGCCATTCTATTGCCCGGCGGATGGCACAGTTTATATCGATCTCTCCTTCTATGATGACATGAAAGACAAACTTGGCGCGGATGGCGATTTTGCCCAGGGGTACGTTATCGCTCATGAAGTCGGTCATCATGTGCAGAAACTGTTAGGCATCGAGCCGAAAGTTCGTCAACTGCAACAAAACGCGACGCAGGCGGAAGTAAACCGCTTATCTGTGCGTATGGAACTCCAGGCCGACTGTTTTGCCGGTGTCTGGGGGCATAGTATGCAGCAGCAAGGTGTTCTGGAAACCGGCGATCTGGAAGAGGCGCTGAACGCGGCGCAGGCCATCGGCGATGACCGTTTACAACAGCAAAGTCAGGGGCGAGTAGTACCAGACAGTTTCACTCATGGCACTTCTCAGCAACGCTACAGCTGGTTTAAACGTGGTTTCGACAGCGGCGATCCGGCACAATGCAATACTTTTGGTAAAAGCATTTAACTTCCGGGGCAGGGATGGCTGAACTGACTGCGCTTCACACATTAACAGCGCAAATGAAACTTGAAGGGATCCGCCGCTTGCTGGTGTTGAGCGGGGAAGAGCGTTGGTGTTTTGATCATGCGCTTAAGTTGCGTGATGCCTTACCTGGCGACTGGCTGTGGATTTCGCCGCAGCCAGATGCTGAAAACCACTGTTCTCCCTCGGCACTACAAACTTTACTTGGGCGCGAGTTCCGGCATGCGGTATTCGACGCCCGCTACGGCTTTGATGCCGCTGCCTTTGCGGCACTTAGCGGAACGTTGAAAGCGGGAAGCTGGCTGGTGTTGTTACTCCCTGTATGGGATGAGTGGGAAAACCAACCTGATGCCGACTCGCTGCGCTGGAGTGATTGCCCTGACCCTATTGCGACGCCGCATTTTGTCCTGCACCTCAAACGTGTACTTACGGCGAATAACGACGCTATCCTCTGGCGGCAAAACCAGCCGTTCTCGTTGGCGCATTTTACTCCCCGTACTGACTGGCACCCCGCTACCGGCGCACCACAACCAGAACAACAGCAACTCTTACAGCAGTTACTGACCATGCCGCCGGGCGTGGCAGCGGTAACTGCTGCGCGTGGGCGCGGTAAGTCGGCGTTGGCAGGGCAACTCATTTCTCGTATTGCGGGCAGTGCGATTGTCACCGCGCCCGCAAAAGCGGCAACGGATGTACTGGCACAATTTGCGGGCGAGAAGTTTCGCTTTATTGCACCGGATGCCTTGTTAGCCAGCGATGAGCAAGCCGATTGGCTGGTGGTCGATGAAGCCGCAGCTATACCTGCGCCGTTGTTGCATCAACTGGTATCGCGTTTTCCTCGAACGTTGTTAACCACTACGGTGCAGGGCTACGAAGGCACCGGACGTGGTTTTTTGCTGAAATTTTGCGCTCGCTTTCCGCATTTACACCGTTTTGAACTACAACAGCCGATCCGTTGGGCGCAGGGATGCCCGCTGGAAAAAATGGTTAGTGAGGCACTGGTGTTTGACGATGAAAACTTCACCCATACACCACAAGGCAATATCGTTATTTCCGCATTTGAACAGACGTTATGGCGAAGCGAGCCAGAAACGCCGTTAAAGGTTTATCAATTATTGTCTGGTGCGCACTACCGGACTTCGCCGCTGGATTTACGCCGCATGATGGATGCACCAGGTCAACATTTTTTACAGGCGGCTGGCGAAAACGAGATTGCCGGAGCGCTGTGTCTGGTGGATGAGGGTGGATTATCTCAAGAACTCAGTCAGGCGGTATGGGCGGGTTATCGTCGTCCACGGGGCAATCTGGTGGCTCAATCGCTGGCGGCGCACGGCAGCAATCCACTGGCGGCGACATTGCGCGGACGGCGGGTTAGCCGGATAGCAGTTCATCCGGCTCGTCAGCGGGAAGGCACAGGGCGACAGCTTATTGCTGGTGCTTTGCAATATATTCATGACCTCGACTATCTTTCGGTGAGTTTTGGTTACACCGAGGAGTTATGGCGTTTCTGGCAACGCTGCGGTTTTGTGCTGGTGCGAATGGGTAATCATCGTGAAGCCAGCAGCGGTTGCTATACGGCGATGGCGCTGTTACCGATGAGTGATGCGGGTAAACAACTGGCTGAACGTGAGCATTACCGTTTACGTCGCGATGCGCAAGCTCTCGCGCAGTGGAATGGCGAAATGCTTCCTGTTGATCCACTAAACGATGCCGTCCTTTCTGACGACGACTGGCTTGAACTGGCCGGTTTTGCTTTCACTCATCGTCCGCTATTAACATCGTTAGGTTGCTTATTGCGTTTGCTACAAACCAGCGAACTGGCATTACCGGCGCTGCGTGGGCGTTTACAGAAAAACGCCAGTGACGCGCAGTTATGTACCACACTTAAACTTTCAGGCCGTAAGCTGTTACTGGTTCGCCAGCGGGAAGAGGCCGCGCAGGCGCTATTCGCACTTGATGATGTTCGCACTGAGCGTCTGCGCGATCGCATAACGCAATGGCAATTTTTTCACTGACTCCTTCAATTTTCTCCCATGGTCATTGTGAGTCAGCGGCGTAAAATTAATGACATCAGTTAAGGAGTTCGCCATGAAACATGACCATTTTGTTGTTCAAAGCCCGGATAAACCAGCACAACAGTTGTTACTGCTTTTCCACGGTGTCGGGGATAACCCGGTGGCAATGGGGGAAATAGGTAGCTGGTTTGCGCCGCTGTTTCCTGATGCGCTGGTGGTGAGTGTCGGTGGCGCGGAGCCGAGCGGTAATCCGGCGGGGCGTCAGTGGTTTTCGGTGCAGGGTATTACGGAAGATAATCGCCAGGCGCGTGTGGATGCCATCATGCCGACGTTTATTGAAACGGTGCGCTACTGGCAGAAACAGAGCGGAGTAGGGGCTAACGCCACGGCGCTAATCGGTTTCTCTCAAGGCGCGATTATGGCGCTGGAGAGCATTAAAGCCGAACCGGGCCTTGCCTCACGCGTCATTGCCTTTAACGGACGCTATGCGAGCCTGCCGGAAACTGCGTCTACAGCCACAACAATTCACTTGATTCATGGCGGTGAAGATCCGGTTATCGATCTGGCGCATGCGGTTGCGGCGCAGGAAGCGTTAATCAGTGCCGGTGGCGATGTGACGCTGGATATCGTGGAGGATTTAGGCCATGCGATCGACAATCGCAGTATGCAATTAGCCCTGGATCACTTGCGTTATACCATTCCGAAACATTATTTCGACGAAGCGCTAAGTGGCGGTAAGCCTGGCGATGATGATGTGATTGAAATGATGTAATAATAGCCGGGTAGGCCTGATAAGACTGTATCAGGCATCATGGCCGGATGCGGCGTTAACGCCTTATCCGGCCACTTAGCTTACTTCTTCGGTTGATCCTTTTTCGGCCAGTCGTCGTCATCGTCCCACTTATCGTTGAAATCACGATGCGGGGGAAGCTCCGGCTTGTTGGCGAGAAATTTCTTATGGTCGACGCGCTTGAGATCTTTAATCACGTTCAGCAGGACGCCTACCAAAAAGACAATCACCAGAATCCACCAATATTTAGCCAGCCAGTCCATGCTTATTTCCTCTTGCAGAACCACTCATCAGGCGACGAGCTGTTCCATGATACGTTGATACATACGGGCAAGTAGCTGCAGGTCGGCAGCGTTCACACATTCATTAATTTTATGAATCGTGGCATTGACCGGCCCGAGTTCCACCACCTGCGCCCCCATGCGGGCAATAAAGCGCCCGTCGGACGTTCCGCCTGTGGTCAGTAGCTGCGGTTTAATTTCATTATAGTGCTCAACCGCGTTAACGACCGCATCCACCAGTTTACCGCGCGCGGTCAAAAATGGCTGCCCGGAAAGCCACCAATCCACCGTATAGCGCAGTTGATGTTTTTCAAGCAGGGCAAGCACCTGCGCTTTGATCATCTCATCCGTCAGTTCGGTGCTAAAGCGGAAGTTAAACTGCACAAACAGTTCACCTGGAATAACGTTGTTACTGCCCGTTCCCGCCTGAATATTGGCAATCTGCATACTGGTCGCCGGGAAGAATTCATTACCCTGATCCCACTCAATAGCCACTAATTCATTAATGAAAGGTGCTGCGCGATGTACCGGATTGTCAGCCAGATGTGGGTAGGCAACATGCCCCTGAACGCCATGAATGGTAAGGTTGCAGGTTAACGATCCGCGACGACCATTTTTCACCACATCACCTACCACTTCGATACTCGACGGTTCGCCAACCAGGCAGTAATCGAGACGCTCATTACGTGCCATTAACGCTTCGACGACTTTTACCGTACCATTGTGTGCACTGGCTTCTTCATCAGAGGTGATCAGAAATGCCAGTCGCCCCGTATGGTTGGGATGTTGTGCGACAAAACGTTCTGCAGCTACCACCATCGCCGCCAGCGAGCCTTTCATATCTGCCGCACCGCGCCCGAATAACATGCCGTCACGAATGGTTGGTTCAAACGGCGGATTGATCCAACGGTCGGCGTCGCCAGGCGGCACCACGTCGGTATGCCCGGCAAAGGCTAACGTTTCACCCTGCCCACGCCATGCCCAAAAATTCTGCGTGTCGGCAAAGTCCATGCGTTCAACGGTAAAACCGATCGCCTGCAAACGTTCAATCAACAAAGCCTGGCATCCTGCGTCATCAGGACTCAGGGAAGGGCGGCGAATAAGCTGTTGTGTCAGCTCAATAACCGGGCACGACATAGACTACACCTCATGGAAAAATTGCTGATAACTGGATTCACTGAAACCCAGCAGCATAGGCTTACCAGGCGCGCAGAGCAATGGACGTTTGATAATTGCAGGCATTTCAGTCATTAATGTCGCCGCAGAGGCCGCATCGGTGATTTTATTGCGGGTGATTTCGTCCAGTTTACGCCAGGTTGTACCACGGGTGTTGAGTAACGCTTCCCAGCCTAATTCGTTGATAAAACCGTTCAATAATTCGTTGTCCAATCCATCGACTCGGTAATCATGAAAACGATAGTCGATGTTATTGGCTTCCAGCCAACGGCGAGCCTTTTTAATGGTGTCACAATTTTTGATGCCGTAAAGTGTAACCATAATGAATCCTTTTTCGATTTATGAGAATAAATACTCATTTAAAGGTGAAAACATTTTGCCTGCAAATGATTATCAGGAAATATAACATTATCGAAGTATTCAAATTAACAACTATTAAATAACATTAAACATTTTTAACGTAAACATTAAGAATATTCATCTTGTTATCTGTCTGTATTTTAACCAGAATTAAATCAGTATTAGATGCCGTATGAATATCTCGAAATGTTGCGGTGTATCACATACAAATCATCACCGCAGGACCATAGTATTTACATAAGGTTTGTCCCCCGGAGGTAGTCATCGCAGCAATCGAGTAAATTAGCTTCACCACGGTATATTGTTTCCGTAGAATACCCATAATTATAAGAGAGGTTGTTATGATTGAACGTGAACTGGGGAACTGGAAAGACTTTATCGAAGTTATGCTTCGTAAGTAATTCCTGAGACAAAGTACAAACAGCAAGAACCTGCTGAGCAGGTTCTTAATCGGAAAGTTGAAAAGGGCGACACATTGGCATGTCGCCTTTTTTATTGCTTATTCCGGGCGCGGCTTCAGCGGGAAGCGGCGGCGCACCAGCACAAAGAACAGCGGCACGAAGTAAATAGCCAGAATAGTGGCCGAAATCATCCCGCCCATTACGCCAGTACCCACCGCATGCTGACCACCGGAACCGGCACCTGTGCTGGTTGCCATTGGCAATACGCCGAAGATAAATGCCAGCGAGGTCATCAGAATCGGGCGTAAACGCTGACGGCAGGCGTGGAGCGTCGCTTCAAACAGGTCGTGGCCTTTTTGGTTCATCTCGTTAGCAAACTCGACGATCAGGATAGCGTTTTTCGCCGATAAACCAATGACCGTTAACAGACCCACCTGGAAGTAAACATCGTTTTCCAGCCCGCGCATCCAGGTTGCCAGCAGCGCGCCGATAACCCCCAGCGGCACGACCAGCATTACCGAGAACGGCACCGACCAGCTTTCATACAATGCCGCCAGACACAGGAATACCACCAGCAAGGAAATGGCGTACAGCGCCGGAGCCTGCGCGCCGGAAAGCCGCTCCTGATACGACATCGCCGTCCACTCCAGACCAAAGCCGTTTGGCAGCTGCTTCACTAACGATTCCATAATATCCATCGCCGTACCGGTACTGACCCCCGGTGCGGCTTCCCCAACAATCTCAACCGCAGAATAACCGTTATAGCGTTCCAGACGCGGCGAGCCTGTCTCCCAGCGTGAGGTCGCGAAAGCAGAGAAGGGCACCATGCCGCCATCTTTATTTCGGACATACCAGAGATTGATGTCATCTGGCAGCATGCGATACGGCGCAGCTGCCTGCACATAGACTTTCTTCACGCGACCGCGATCCATAAAGTCATTCACATAGCTCGAACCCCACGCGGTTTGCAGCGTGTCGTTAATATCGTCGATAGCAACGCCCAGCGCCTGAGCTTTACGCTGATCGATATCAATCTGCAACTGCGGACTGTCGTCGAGGCCGTTATGGCGTACACGGGTTAACTCCGGATTTTCCGCCGCCAGCGCCAGCAACTGGTTTCGTGCTGCCATCAGCGCATCGTGACCTGCCCCAGCGTGGTCCTGCAACTCCATATCAAAACCCGCAGAACTACCAAGACCGCTAATTGCTGGCGGGCTGCTGGCGATAACGCGAGCTTCTTTAATCTTGTTAAACGCCTTCGTTGCACGCTCGATAATGGCAAACGAGGTGCCGGTCTTACTGTCGCGTTCGCTCCAGTCTTTCAGGCGGATAAACATTCGCGCCACGTTTTGCCCGTTACCCCCAGGGCCAGAACCCACGGTGGCAAACACCGACATGATGTTGTCTTTTTCATGGGTGAAGTAATATTTCTCGATTTGCTCAACGACTTTCAGGGTCTGTTGCTGGGTTGAACCGCTGGGCAACTGTACCGAGGTAGTAAACATGCCACGGTCTTCCAGCGGTAAGAACGACGTCGGCAAACGCAGGAACAGGAACACCATGCCGCCAAGCAGCAGGACATAAATCACAATCCAGCGCAGGCTACGGTGGAGAATTTTCGCCACCCCTTTTTCGTAGCGTTCGGAGTTGCGGTTAAACATCTGGTTAAACCAGGCAAAAAAGCCTTTTTGCCCGTGATGCTCACCTTTTTTCAGTGGCTTAAGTAGCGTGGCACACAGAGCCGGAGTGAGGATCATCGCTACCAGTACTGACAGCACCATCGCCGCAACAATGGTAATAGAGAACTGGCGATAGATGGCCCCGGTGGTGCCGCCGAAGAAGGTCATTGGCACAAATACCGCCGAAAGCACCATCGCAATCCCGACCAGTGCGCCCTGGATTTGCCCCATCGATTTACGTGTGGCTTCGCGAGGAGTGAGTCCTTCCTCACTCATAATACGTTCGACGTTTTCCACCACCACGATGGCGTCATCTACCAACAGGCCGATAGCCAGCACCATCGCGAACATGGTTAAGGTGTTGACGCTATAGCCGAAGGCATAAAGCACCGAGAAGGTTCCCATCAACACCACCGGCACGGCGATAGTGGGTATCAGCGTGGCGCGGAAGTTTTGCAGGAACAGATACATAACGAGGAAAACCAGGGCGATAGCTTCCAGCAGCGTTTTCACCACGTCTTCAATGGAGGCTTTTACAAAAGAGGTGGTTTCATACGCCACCTTGTATTCCAGTCCGTGTGGAAAATACTGCGCCAGCTCGTCGAGACGATTGAGCACCAGCTCCGCTGTCGCCATTTCGTTCGCGCCGGAGGCCAGTTTTACCCCCAGCCCGGAGGCTGGCTTACCATTGAAGCGGCTAAGATAATCGTATTTCTCCGCCCCCATTTCGACGGTGGCGACATCGCCCAGCCTTACCTCTGAGCCGTCCTGATTCACCCGCAAGGTGATATCGCGGAACTGTTCTGGTGTTTGCAGCAGTGACTGGGCGTTAATGGTGGCGTTGAGCGCCTGCTTATCGACGGAAGGCGTACCACCAAGTTGCCCAACCGCAATCTGCGCGTTCTGTGATTCAATGGCATCGGTGACATCTTTAGCCGTCATCTGGAAACTGTTGAGTTTCGCCGGGTCCAGCCAGATACGCATGGAATATTGCGAACCATAGGCATCGATATCCCCGACGCCATTCACGCGGCTTAACGGGTCCTGAATATTACTGGCAACATAATCGGCAATATCCTGTTTATCCATCGAACCATCGGTAGAGACGAAGGCAATGGTCAGAATGTTTGTATCGCCGGTTTTACGCACCGTCACGCCCTGATTTTGCACCGCCTGCGGTAACTTTCGCATGGCTGATTGTAGCTGGTTTTGTACTTGCTGCACGGCTTCGTCCGGATCGGTGCCTGCTTTAAAACTTAACGTGACAGATGCCTGACCGGTGCCGCTGCTCTGAGATGACATATACATCAGATTATCGAGGCCCGTCATATTTTGCTCGATAACCTGGGTCACGGTGTTTTCCAGCGTCTGGGCCGATGCGCCGGGATAGTTAGCGGTCACTCGCACATTCGGTGGCGCGAGATCGGGGTATTGTTCAACGGGCAATGAAAAAATCGCCAGGGTACCTGTCAGACACAACAGGATTGCCAGCACCCAGGCAAAAATGGGGCGATCAATAAAGAAATTCGCCATTAAAAGAGGACCTCGTGTTTCTGCGTATCGTTGTAGGCTTGGCTTGCTTCACTGTAGCGGCAAGGTACGAGCCAATCGTGGAGAAAAAAAGGAGTTAATGTAAATTATCATGCCCTTTTATACTGAACCTTAAGTGCCACTATTCTTTGGTCAATAAGAGGCATTACATCAGCTGACTTTCCTCACCCTCCGCAGAGCGAAAGCTAATACTCACTAACGTGCCGCCGCCGGAAGGTTGTGAAAAAGTCAGCGTCCCACCCAATCTTTCCGCGCGTTCGCGCATGATATTCAGACCATAATGGCCTTCGGGTTCTTTCGGTTCACCGATGCCAATCCCGTTGTCGCGAATATAGACTGTGTGATTGCCATCCGGCGCGGTGACGCAGCTAACGGCGATTTCGCTGGCGTTGGCGTGCTTCATCGCATTCAGCACCGCTTCGCGAATAATTTGCAACAAATGCACCTGCATTTGCGCATCCAGCGCCAGGGTTGGCAGACGGCAGTCGAGGGTCAGTTTGGCGCTGGTTTGATTTTGTAACGTATCCAGCATTTCCCTCAACGCGGAGGGGAGATCCGCCTGCTGCAGCGTCAGGCGGAAAGTAGTCAACAGCTCGCGTAACTGCCGATAAGCATCATTCAACGCCTGGGAAAAATCGGCCATGATACTTTGTGCGGTGGCGTTATCTTCCGGTATCGAACGCTTCAGTAACGTCAACTGGATACGTAAGTAAGAAAGTACCTGAGCCAGCGAGTCGTGCAATTCGCGGGCGATGGTCGCACGTTCTTCCATCAACAATAACTGCTGAAAATGCTTCTGCGCCTGATTAAAGTACAAACCGCGTCCCAGCATCGACGAAACGCTGTTAAGCAGCGGTTCTGATGATGAAACGTGACTATTTTGCCAGTGCAGTTCGCCGTAAACCGTCTCTTGCATTGTCACCGGTAAAATCTGCATCGGCAATTCCGGGTTTGGCTGCCCTTCGCTAATCCGCCAGTTGTCACCGACATTTAACTCCAGATATTCAGCCGCTTCATTGTCGCGAACAATCTGCAAAATATGGCGGAAACAATGCACATCAATCTGGCTGGTGTTTAGCGCCTGCGAACACTGATACAACACCTCCAGACGACGCTTGGCCTCGTGGAGATCGCGGGTCTTTTCTTCTACTGACGCCTCCAGCGAACGGTACAATTTATGCAGCTCGCTCGACATCTGGTTAAAGGTTTTTGCAAGCAGGCCAAGCTCATTCGGCAGGCTGGTATCCAGCGGCGGCGAGTCGAACTGCCCGTGTTCAATACGCTGACTGGCGGTAACCAGCTGATTCAGCGGGGCAACCACCTGATGGCGTATGCGGCGCAAAGTAAAAAAGACCAGCGTGAAAATACCGATGCCGCCAGCCAGGGAAATTGCCACCACCAGCAGCATTTTGCGTTCAGCGTAGTGCTGTAAAGCCAGCACGAACAGGTCTATCTGATTAACATAATTATTAATATTGGCCTGATACCACGGCAAGTCGCCCTTGCTGAGCCGATTATTCATCTCCAGCCAGTTGGCATTCAGATGCGCATAGCGGGTTTTTACTGCCTCTGGCACATACCAGACGTTGAGATTGGTTAATACCGGTGAATGCAGTGCCTGCTGAAATAACTGACGATGTGCATTGAGTTGTGGACTGCCACTTTGCAAGTCGTAGCCCAGGCGGTAACTCTGCATACGCAGCGATCCGGCAATATTGATAGCCTCAGCGTCGCGTAAACTGCTCGCCAGCGTTAGCAGAGCGATACCCGTGGAAAGAATCGACAGCAGCACAATGTAAAAAAAGGCCCGGGCCAGACTGGCCGAGACGGGTCGTTTAACAATCACACGCGTCTTCTCCACAAAAAATCATTAATGTTCCAGTTCGCTGAAACGAAATTTAGTCAGTGATGGGATTATTTGATCTGCCACAGTTTATAGCGAAATAGTTACTTATTCTGGGCACATGAACATTGCCGATTCCCCTGTAAGTCGGGTAATAACAACACTCATATAAAGAATAAGGTTTTTACAACCAAAAAAGAAGGTCGTTATGAATCGTTTTATTATGGCCAACAGTCAGCAATGTCTGGGTTGTCATGCTTGTGAAATCGCCTGTGTCATGGCTCACAATGACGAGCAACATGTCCTGAGCCAACACCATTTTCATCCCCGAATTACGGTTATCAAACATCAGCAGCAACGTAGTGCAGTGACCTGTCACCATTGTGAAGATGCGCCCTGCGCCCGTAGCTGCCCTAATGGCGCAATCAGCCACGTTGATGACAGCATTCAGGTCAATCAGCAAAAGTGTATTGGCTGTAAATCCTGCGTGGTGGCCTGTCCATTTGGTACGATGCAAATCGTTCTGACACCCGTTGCGGTAGGAAAAGTAAAAGCCACGGCGCATAAATGCGACCTTTGTGCAGGGCGCGAAAACGGTCCTGCCTGTGTCGAAAATTGCCCGGCGGACGCGCTGCAACTGGTCACTGACGCCGCACTCTCCGGCATGGCGAAATCCCGCCGCTTGCGCACCGCACGTCAGGAACATCAACCGTGGCATGCCAGTACCGCGGCGCAAGAAATGCCGGTAATGAGTAAAGTCGAGCAAATGCAGGCAACGCCCGCGCGTGGCGAGCCAGATAAACTGGCGATTGAAGCGCGCAAAACCGGTTTTGATGAAATTTATCTGCCATTCCGTGCCGATCAGGCACAACGGGAAGCCTCGCGCTGCCTTAAGTGCGGCGAGCACAGCGTTTGTGAATGGACCTGCCCGCTGCATAACCATATACCGCAGTGGATTGAACTGGTGAAAGCCGGAAACATCGACGCCGCCGTCGAGCTTTCTCACCAGACCAACACCCTGCCGGAAATTACCGGACGCGTTTGCCCGCAAGACCGTTTGTGTGAAGGTGCCTGTACTATTCGCGATGAGCACGGCGCAGTAACTATCGGTAACATTGAACGCTACATTTCAGATCAGGCGTTGGCGAAAGGTTGGCGTCCTGACTTAAGCCATGTCACCAAAGTGGACAAGCGGGTGGCGATTATCGGTGCGGGTCCGGCAGGGCTGGCCTGTGCAGATGTTCTCACCCGCAATGGCGTGGCGGTGACGGTGTACGATCGCCATCCAGAAATCGGTGGCTTGCTCACTTTCGGCATTCCTTCTTTCAAACTGGATAAATCCCTGCTGGCACGCCGTCGGGAAATCTTCAGCGCGATGGGGATTCACTTCGAACTCAATTGTGAAGTGGGTAAAGATGTCTCTTTGAATTCGCTTTTGGAACAATACGACGCGGTCTTCGTTGGCGTAGGCACTTACCGTTCCATGAAAGCGGGTTTACCCAATGAAGATGCGCCGGGCGTTTATGACGCGCTGCCGTTCCTCATCGCCAATACTAAACAGGTGATGGGACTCGAAGAGCTACCGGAAGAGCCGTTTATCAATACTGCCGGACTTAACGTCGTGGTACTGGGCGGCGGCGACACCGCGATGGACTGTGTGCGTACTGCGCTGCGCCACGGCGCGAGTAACGTCACCTGCGCTTATCGTCGTGATGAAGCTAACATGCCAGGCTCGAAGAAAGAGGTGAAGAACGCCCGTGAAGAGGGGGCCAACTTCGAATTTAACGTCCAGCCGGTGGCGCTTGAACTGAATGAACAAGGTCACGTCTGCAGGATTCGTTTCCTGCGCACGCGTCTTGGCGAGCCGGACGCCCAGGGACGTCGGCGTCCAGTGCCGGTGGAAGGCAGTGAATTTGTCATGCCAGCCGATGCGGTGATTATGGCGTTTGGCTTCAATCCGCACGGGATGCCGTGGCTGGAGTCGCACGGTGTAACGGTAGACAAATGGGGCCGCATCATCGCGGATGTGGAAAGCCAGTACCGTTACCAGACCACGAATCCGAAAATCTTCGCCGGTGGTGACGCCGTGCGTGGTGCGGATCTGGTGGTTACCGCAATGGCAGAAGGACGTCATGCGGCACAGGGGATCATTGACTGGCTGGGCGTAAAATCAGTCAAATCTCACTGATAGCCTGCGCAGACAAACCCGACTTCACAGCGTAAGATAATTGTTCATTTCGCGCTGTGGAGTCGGTATGACGCAACAAATCACCCTCGTTAAAGACAAAATTCTCTCCGATAACTATTTCACCCTGCACAACATTACTTACGATCTCACGCGCAAAGATGGCGAAGTTATCCGCCATAAACGTGAAGTTTACGATCGCGGTAATGGTGCGACGATCCTCCTGTACAACGCGAAGAAAAAGACCGTGGTTCTGATTCGCCAGTTCCGCGTCGCTACCTGGGTTAATGGCAATGAAAGCGGGCAACTGATTGAAACCTGCGCCGGGCTGCTGGATAACGACGAACCGGAAGTGTGCATTCGCAAGGAAGCGATTGAAGAGACGGGCTATGAAGTTGGCGAAGTCCGCAAATTATTTGAACTGTATATGTCGCCAGGCGGTGTGACTGAGCTAATCCACTTTTTTATCGCCGAATACAGTGACAGCCAGCGCGCTAACGCCGGTGGTGGTGTCGAAGATGAAGATATTGAAGTGCTTGAGCTGCCGTTCAGCCAGGCGCTGGAGATGATTAAAACCGGCGAGATACGTGACGGTAAGACGGTGTTATTGCTTAACTATTTGCAAATGTCACATTTAATGGACTGAAAAATAACAATAATATTTCGTTGTTTATTATTGGCTCAATCCGACAAATCCGATTGAGCCGCGCTACCTGTGCAACGAAGATACGACTTGTGCTGTTTGTTTGAACTTCTGGGGTCGTACCGTCCATGCGATATCGCATTTTCCTTCTCTTTTTTTTCGTTTTGTTGCCGATGTCTTTGGTGTGGGCGGCACCAGCGCAACGGGCGTTTTCCGACTGGCAGGTCACCTGTAATAATCAAAATTTCTGTGTAGCGCGCAATACGGGCGATCATAATGGACTGGTGATGACCCTGAGCCGCAGCGCCGGGGCGCATACCGATGCCGTTTTACGTATTGAGCGCGGCGGGTTGAAGTCGCCGGATGCGTCAGAAGGGGAGATAGCGCCACGGCTGCTGTTAGATGGTGAGCCGTTGGCGTTAAGTGGTGACAAGTGGCGGATTTCACCATGGTTATTAGTAACCGATGATACGGCAACCATCACCGCGTTTTTGCAGATGATTCAGGAAGGGAGGGCGATCACCTTACGCGACGGCAATCAGACTATTTCTCTGAGTGGCTTAAAAGCGGCGTTGTTGTTTATTGATGCCCAGCAAAAGCGCGTTGGCAGTGAGACCGCGTGGATAAAGAAAGGGGACGAACCGCCGCTCAGCGTACCGCCAGCGCCTGCGCTGAAAGAGGTCGTGGTGGTTAACCCAACGCCGACGCCACTCTCACGCGAAGAACGTAACGATTTGCTGGATTATGGAAACTGGCGGATGAATGGTCTGCGCTGTTCGCTTGATCCGTTACGTCGTGAGGTGAATGTCACTGCGCTGACCGATGATAAAGCGCTGATGATGATTAGCTGTGAGGCTGGGGCCTATAACACCATTGATTTGGCATGGATTGTGTCGCGTAAAAAGCCGCTGGCCTCGCGCCCGGTACGGTTGCGTTTGCCGTTCAACAACGGTCAGGAGACCAATGAACTGGAACTGATGAACGCAACATTCGATGAAAAATCGCGTGAACTGGTGACCTTAGCAAAAGGGCGCGGATTAAGCGATTGTGGCATTCAGGCGCGCTGGCGCTTTGACGGTCAGCGTTTTCGCCTGGTGCGTTACGCCGCAGAACCCACCTGCGATAACTGGCATGGGCCAGACGCCTGGCCCACGTTGTGGATCACCCGTTAAACAAAATCCCAGATGCGCCCCTAAAAAGCGCACGGACCGTCCCCTCGCCCCTCTGGGGAGAGGGTTAGGGTGAGGGGAACATACAGCATCCGGCGATCACCATCAGGCACCTTTCACTCCCAGTACCTTATGCGCTTTTGCCACAATATTCTCGGCGGTAAAGCCAAAGAACGGGAACAGCTTATCCGCCGGAGCTGATTCCCCATAACCTGTCATCCCGACAATTGCCCCTTTCAGGCCAACATATTTGTACCAGTAATCGGCAATACCCGCTTCTACTGCCACGCGGGCAGAAACATTTGAAGGCAGTACCGACTCCCGATATTTCTCATCCTGGGCATCGAAAATATCGGTCGAGGGCAGGGAAACTACGCGAACATTGCGACCTTCTCCCGCTAATTTCTCTGCCGCTTGCAGGGTGATTTCCATCTCTGAACCGGTGGCAATCAGAATAATATCTGGCTTACCGCCGCTGTCTTTCAGCACATAACCGCCACGAGCAATCTCTTTAACCTGATCCGGTGTTCGTTCTACCTGTGCCAGATTCTGCCTTGAGAGGATCAGTGCTGTCGGTCCGTTGTGGCGCTCAACCGCCAGCTTCCAGCCAACCGCCGCTTCCACCTGATCGCACGGTCGCCAGGTGCTGAAATTTGGCGTTAAGCGCAGACTAGCCAGTTGCTCAACAGCCTGGTGCGTCGGACCATCTTCGCCCAGACCAATTGAGTCGTGGGTATAAACCATAATCTGCCGCGCTTTCATCAGTGCCGCCATCCGCGCGGCGTTACGGGCGTATTCAACAAACATCAGGAACGTCGCGGTATACGGCACAAAGCCGCCGTGGTGCGCGATGCCGTTGGCGATAGCGGTCATACCAAATTCACGCACCCCGTAGTGAATGTAGTTGCCCGCCGGATCTTCCTTCAGCGAAACAGAACCTTTCCAGATGGTCAGGTTGCTGGGAGCCAGATCCGCCGAACCGCCGAGCAACTCAGGCAGCATCGGCCCGTAAGCGTTAAGCGTATTTTGCGAAGCCTTACGGGTAGCGATTTTCGCCGGATTCGCCTGCAACTCATTGATATATTTCTGAGTCGTTTTCTCCCAGTCCTTCGGCAAACCGCCGCTCATCCGACGGGTAAACTCTTCTGCCAGTTGCGGATGAGCCTTTTTATAGGCGGCAAACTTCTCATTCCAGCTCTGCTGCGCTTTTTCGCCTTTTTCACGGGCATCCCAGGCGTGATAAATCTCTTTAGGGATCTCAAATGGCGGATGGTGCCAGCCCAGTTTTTGCCGTGCCAGAGCTACTTCTTCTTCCCCCAGCGGTGCGCCGTGCGCCTCTTCCTTACCTGCTTTATTCGGCGAACCAAAGCCAATCACCGTACGGCAGATAATCAGCGACGGCTTATCTTTCACGCTTTGCGCTTCAAGGATCGCTTCCTTCACCGCCTGCGGATCGTGGCCGTCGATTTCATGGATCACATGCCAGTGATAGGCTTCAAAACGTTTTGCCGTATCGTCGGTAAACCAGCCTTCGGTTTCACCGTCGATGGAAATACCGTTGTGATCGTAAAAACCAATCAGCTTGCCCAGCCCCAGCGTGCCCGCCAGCGAACAGACTTCGTGAGAGATACCTTCCATCAGGCAGCCGTCGCCCATAAACACATAGGTGAAGTGATCGACAATTTCATGATCCGGCTGATTAAATTGCGCCGCCAGCGTACGCTCTGCTATCGCCAGCCCGACGGCGTTCGCCAAACCTTGTCCAAGAGGACCGGTGGTGGTTTCAACACCTGGCGTATAGCCGATTTCCGGGTGACCAGGGGTTTTCGAATGCAACTGACGGAAGTTCTTCAGTTCTTCCAGTGGCAGGTCGTAACCGGTCAGATGCAGCAAACTGTAGAGCAGCATCGACGCGTGACCGTTGGAAAGAATAAAGCGGTCACGGTCATACCAGGTTGGGTCGGTGGGGTTATGTTTAAGAAAATCGTTCCACAGCACTTCGGCAATATCAGCCATGCCCATCGGCGCGCCGGGATGACCAGAATTGGCTTTTTGTACCGCATCCATACTGAGTGCACGAATCGCATTGGCAAGGTCTTTTCGGGACATATAACACTCCGTGGCTGGTTTATAGTTTGGCGGCAAGAAGATCTTCCAGTTTGCGTTGATCAACGGCGAACAGACGAATGCCTTCAGACAGTTTTTCTACCGCCATCGCATCCTGATTGTGCTCCCAACGGAACTCCGCTTCGCTCATGGGAGCTGGGCGTGGGAACGTCTGAGAAGGTGGGATTAATTTACGTACCACTGGCGAAACTTTTTCCTGTAGCTCCTTCAGCAAATTCGGTGCGATAGTCAGTCGGTCGCAGCCGGTTAAGGCGAGGATTTGTTCGGTGCGACGGAAGCTCGCGCCCATCACAATGGTTTCATAGTGGTGTTGCTTATAGTAGTCGTAGATATTGCGTACTGATTTAACGCCTGGATCTTCTTCCACCACATACGGGTCCATCGGCTTGCGTGCCTGATACCAGTCATAAATACGCCCGACAAACGGCGAAATCAGAAAAACGCCTGCTTCTGCACAGGCCCGCGCCTGTGCAAAAGAAAACAGCAGCGTCAGGTTGCAGTTGATACCTTCTTTTTCCAGCTCTTCTGCCGCGCGAATTCCTTCCCAGGTCGAAGCCAGCTTGATCAGAATGCGCGATTTCTCAACGCCTTGTTGCTGATACAAGTCCACCAGATGGCGCGCCTTCTCAATACTCTTTTCTTTATCAAAAGAGAGGCGTGCATCAACTTCTGTTGACACGCGACCGGGTACGATTTTGAGAATTTCAGCACCGAAATTGACCGCCAGTTTGTCACACGCTGCGACCACCTGTTGTTCCTGGGTCTTGCCATTTTTTTTACCCCAGGCGATAGCATCGTCTATTAAATGCTCATATTGTGATAATCCGGCAGCCTTGAGTAACAGCGAAGGATTGGTGGTGGCATCCTGGGGATGATAATGGCGAATGGACTCAATATCGCCGCTGTCTGCCACGACAGTGGTGAACTGTTTGATGCCGTCTAACTCGTTCATAGGAAATACTCCTTGAAAAGTAAAGTGTTAGATGAGTGCGTTAATTCACACTTCTGAGAAATTTCGCTAAACGCATCAAAAAAGCATAGCAGACAGGCATGGTATTGCTGGATTAAGCAGGTAACATCAGTGTTATATGATTATTACCAAAACATTATATTAATGGTGAGAGTTTGGACTTGCTCAAAGTCTGTAGACTCCGGCAGGGTAATAATGTGCGCCACGTTGTGGACAGGGGCTGTTGCCCACACACTTTATTTGTGAACGTTACGTGAAAGGAACAACCAAATGGATGACCAGTTAAAACAAAGTGCACTTGATTTCCATGAATTTCCAGTTCCAGGGAAAATCCAGGTTTCTCCAACCAAGCCTCTGGCAACGCAGCGCGATCTGGCGCTGGCCTACTCACCAGGCGTTGCCGCACCTTGTCTTGAAATCGAAAAAGACCCGTTAAAAGCCTACAAATATACCGCGCGCGGTAACCTGGTAGCGGTGATCTCTAACGGTACGGCGGTGCTGGGGTTAGGCAACATTGGCGCGCTGGCAGGCAAACCGGTGATGGAAGGCAAGGGCGTTCTGTTTAAGAAATTCGCCGGGATTGATGTATTTGACATTGAAGTTGATGAACTCGACCCGGACAAATTTATTGAAGTCGTCGCTGCGCTCGAACCGACCTTCGGCGGCATCAACCTCGAAGACATTAAAGCGCCAGAATGTTTCTATATTGAACAGAAACTGCGCGAGCGGATGAATATTCCGGTATTCCACGACGATCAGCACGGCACGGCAATTATCAGCACTGCCGCCATCCTCAACGGCTTGCGCGTGGTGGAGAAAAACATCTCCGACGTGCGGATGGTGGTTTCTGGCGCGGGTGCCGCAGCAATCGCCTGTATGAACCTGCTGGTAGCGCTGGGTCTGCAAAAACATAACATCGTGGTTTGCGATTCAAAAGGCGTTATCTATCAGGGCCGTGAGCCAAACATGGCGGAAACCAAAGCCGCATACGCGGTGGTGGATGACGGTAAACGTACCCTCGATGATGTGATTGAAGGCGCGGATATTTTCCTCGGCTGTTCCGGCCCGAAAGTGCTGACCCAGGAAATGGTGAAGAAAATGGCCCGTGCGCCAATGATCCTGGCGCTGGCGAACCCGGAACCGGAAATTCTGCCGCCGCTGGCGAAAGAAGTGCGTCCGGATGCCATCATCTGTACCGGCCGTTCCGACTACCCGAACCAGGTGAACAACGTCCTTTGCTTCCCGTTTATCTTCCGTGGCGCGCTGGACGTTGGCGCAACCGCCATCAACGAAGAGATGAAACTGGCGGCAGTACGCGCGATTGCAGAACTGGCCCATGCGGAACAGAGTGAAGTGGTGGCTTCAGCGTATGGCGATCAGGATCTGAGCTTTGGTCCGGAATACATCATTCCAAAACCGTTTGATCCGCGCTTGATCGTTAAGATCGCTCCTGCGGTGGCGAAAGCGGCGATGGAGTCGGGCGTGGCGACGCGTCCGATTGCTGATTTCGACGTCTACATCGACAAGCTGACAGAGTTCGTTTACAAAACTAACCTGTTTATGAAGCCGATTTTCTCCCAGGCTCGCAAAGCGCCGAAGCGCGTAGTTCTGCCGGAAGGGGAAGAGGCGCGCGTTCTGCATGCCACTCAGGAACTGGTAACGCTGGGACTGGCGAAACCGATCCTTATTGGTCGTCCGAACGTGATCGAAATGCGCATTCAGAAACTGGGCTTGCAGATCAAGTCGGGCGTTGATTTTGAGATCGTCAATAACGAATCCGATCCGCGCTTTAAAGAGTACTGGACCGAATACTTCCAGATCATGAAGCGTCGCGGTGTCACTCAGGAGCAGGCGCAGCGTGCGCTGATCAGTAACCCGACAGTGATCGGCGCGATCATGGTTCAGCGTGGCGAAGCCGATGCAATGATTTGCGGTACGGTGGGCGATTATCATGAACACTTTAGCGTGGTGAAAAATGTCTTTGGTTATCGCGATGGCGTTCACACCGCAGGTGCAATGAACGCGCTGCTGTTGCCGAGTGGTAACACCTTTATTGCCGATACCTACGTCAATGATGAGCCTGATGCAGAAGAGCTGGCGGAGATCACCTTGATGGCGGCAGAAACTGTTCGTCGTTTTGGTATTGAGCCGCGTGTGGCTCTGTTGTCGCACTCCAACTTTGGTTCTTCTGACTGCCCGTCGTCGAGCAAAATGCGTCAGGCGCTGGAACTGGTCAGGGAACGTGCGCCAGAACTGATGATTGATGGTGAAATGCACGGCGATGCAGCGCTGGTGGAAGCGATTCGCAACGACCGTATGCCGGACAGCCCTTTGAAAGGTTCCGCTAATATTCTGGTGATGCCGAACATGGAAGCTGCCCGCATTAGTTACAACTTACTGCGCGTTTCCAGCTCGGAAGGTGTGACTGTCGGCCCGGTGCTGATGGGGGTGGCGAAACCGGTTCACGTGTTAACGCCGATCGCATCGGTACGTCGTATCGTCAACATGGTGGCGCTGGCCGTGGTTGAAGCGCAAACCCAACCGCTGTAATTCTTTTTTAACTCTCACGCTTACCCTGAATATTCAGGGTAAGCGGTTTAGCTGCAATATATTAGTAAAGTTTATTACTGAGTTTGCGAATAATAAAAAAATCAGTATATAAAATATTTCGATATTATTTTATTTATATTCATGCGTTGCATATGAAAGTTTATGCACCACAGCAAATATCTCTCCATTCTTAGTGATCTACCTCACCTTTTAAACGCGCTTGCCGAATTTTGTTATTTACTCTGACGAAAAATTGTCACGATACACGAAAGTTTTTCACAGGCGGCGACTCATGGATAAAGAACGCATCATTCAGGAATTTGTGCCCGGTAAACAGGTCACACTGGCGCATCTCATCGCGCATCCCGGCGAGGAACTGGCGAAGAAAATCGGCGTTCCGGATGCGGGCGCAATCGGCATTATGACGCTAACTCCCGGAGAAACGGCGATGATCGCCGGTGATTTAGCGTTGAAAGCCGCCGATGTGCATATCGGTTTTCTCGATCGTTTTAGTGGCGCGCTGGTGATTTATGGCTCGGTGGGCGCAGTAGAAGAAGCGTTATCACAAACCGTCAGTGGTTTAGGACGCTTATTAAATTATACGCTTTGTGAAATGACCAAAAGTTAATACGAGGCATTCATGAAACGAATTGCGTTTGTGGGGACCGTCGGGGCAGGAAAAACAACGTTATTTAATGCGTTGCAGGGGAATTATACCCTCGCAAGAAAAACACAGGCCGTGGAATTTAATGATAATGGCGATATTGATACGCCGGGTGAATATTTTAGCCATCCCCGCTGGTATCACGCCTTAATTACCACGCTACAGGATGTGGACATGCTGATCTATGTCCACGGCGCGAATGACCCGGAAAGTCGGTTGCCTGCCGGGTTGCTGGATATTGGCGTCAGCAAACGGCAAATCGCCGTCATCAGTAAAACGGACATGCCAGATGCTGACGTCGCCGCAACGCGAAAGTTATTGCTTGAGACGGGCTTCGAAGAGCCGATTTTCGAGCTAAACAGCCACGACCCGCAAAGCGTGCAGCAACTGGTGGATTATCTGGCATCTCTCACCAAACAGGAGGAAGCAGGTGAAAAAACTCATCACAGCGAATGATATTCGTGAAGCACACGCGCGCGGCAAACTGGCAATGTCCGTGGTTCTGCGCGCCAGCATTATTACCCCGGAAGCCCGTGAAGTGGCTGATCTGTTGGGTTTTACCATCACCGAATGTGATGAATCGATCCCGGTAACGGCGTCTGTTCCCGCCAGCGCATCAGCCGATAAAACCGAAAGCCAGCGCATCCGTGAAACCATTATCGCCCAACTGCCGGAAGGTCAGTTTACCGAAAGCCTGGTCGCGCAGCTGATGGAAAAAGTGATGAAGGAAAAACAGTCGCTGGAACAGGGTGCACTGCAGCCGAGCTTTAAATCGGTGACCGGCAAAGGCGGCATCAAAGTTATTGATGGCAGCAGCGTCAAGTTTGGTCGTTTCGACGGCGCACAACCGCACTGCGTAGGCTTGACTGATCTCGTGACCGGAGACGACGGCAGCAGTATGGCCGCTGGTTTCATGCAGTGGGAGAACGCCTTCTTTCCGTGGACCCTGAACTACGACGAAATCGACATGGTGCTGGAAGGGGAGCTGCATGTTCGCCATGAAGGCGAAACTATGATCGCCAAAGCGGGCGATGTGATGTTTATCCCGAAAGGCTCCAGCATCGAATTTGGTACGACATCCAGCGTGAAATTCCTGTATGTCGCCTGGCCGGCTAACTGGCAATCCCTATGAAAGATTTCATCACCGAAGCATGGCTAAGAGCGAACCATACGCTCAGCGAAGGCGCAGAGATCCATCTCCCTGCGGACAGTCGCCTGACGCCCTCTGCCCGGGAGTTACTGGAAAGCCGCCATCTGCGCATCAAGTTTATTGACGAGCAGGGCCGCCTGTTTGTTGACGATGAACAGCAGCAGCCGCAGCCCGTTCACGGGCTGACCAGTAGCGATGAACATCCGCAGGCGTGCTGCGAACTGTGCCGCCAGCCGGTAGCAAAAAAGCCGGATACGCTGACTCACCTGTCGGCGGAAAAAATGGTCGCCAAAAGCGATCCGCGTCTGGGTTTTCGCGCTGTTCTCGACAGCACCATTGCGCTGGCAGTGTGGCTGCAAATTGAACTGGCGGAACCGTGGCAGCCGTGGCTGGCGGATATCCGTTCGCGTCTTGGCAACATTATGCGTGCCGATGCGCTGGGGGAACCGTTGGGCTGTCAGGCGATTGTCGGGCTTTCTGACGAAGATCTGCATCGGCTTTCTCACCAGCCGCTGCGTTATCTCGACCACGATCATCTGGTGCCGGAAGCCAGCCACGGGCGCGATGCGGCGTTGCTGAATCTGTTACGCACCAAAGTGCGGGAAACCGAAACCGTAGCGGCGCAGGTCTTTATCACCCGCAGCTTTGAAGTATTACGCCCGGACATTTTGCAGGCGCTGAACCGCCTTTCCAGCACGGTCTACGTGATGATGATCCTGAGCGTAACGAAGCAGCCGCTAACGGTGAAGCAGATCCAACAACGACTGGGGGAAACGCAATGATTATTAAACGTTGTCGTGAACTGGCGTTGCGAGCGCCCGCCAGAGTAGTTTTTCCGGATGCGTTAGATCAACGTGTGCTGAAAGCTGCGCAATATTTACATCAACAAGGTCTGGCAACGCCCATTCTGGTCGCCAATCCGTTTGAACTTCGTCAGTTTGCGCTCAGTCACGGCGTGGCGATGGACGGGCTACAGGTGATAGATCCGCATGGCAACCTCGCAATGCGGGAAGAATTTGCTCATCGCTGGCTGGCCCGCGCGGGCGAAAAAACGCCGCCGGATGCGCTGGAAAAACTTACCGATCCGCTGATGTTCGCCGCCGCAATGGTCAGCGCCGGTAAAGCGGATGTCTGTATCGCGGGCAACCTCTCTTCCACGGCGAATGTGCTGCGTGCCGGATTACGCATTATCGGCTTGCAGCCAGGCTGTAAAACGCTCTCATCCATTTTCCTGATGCTGCCACAGTACAGCGGTCCGGCGTTGGGCTTTGCCGATTGCAGCGTGGTGCCGCAGCCGACGGCGGCACAACTGGCGGATATCGCGCTTGCCAGCGCCGAAACCTGGCGCGCCATCACCGGAGAAGAACCGCGCGTGGCGATGCTGTCGTTTTCCAGTAACGGTAGTGCCCGTCACCCCTGCGTTGCCAACGTCCAGCAGGCGACAGAAATCGTCCGTGAGCGCGCACCAAAGCTGGTTGTCGATGGCGAGTTGCAGTTTGACGCCGCCTTCGTGCCGGAAGTGGCGGCGCAAAAAGCGCCTGCCAGCCCGTTACAGGGCAAAGCTAATGTGATGGTTTTTCCGTCGCTGGAAGCCGGAAATATTGGCTACAAAATCGCACAACGACTTGGCGGATATCGTGCCGTCGGGCCATTGATACAAGGACTTGCCGCGCCGATGCACGCTCTCTCTCGTGGTTGTAGCGTGCAGGAAATTATCGAACTGGCGCTGGTGGCAGCTGTGCCGCGTCAGACAGAAGTGAACCGCGAAAGCAGTTTACAAACACTGGTTGAATGAACGGTCCCGTTCTGGACCCTGATAAAGAGGAAAGCACAATGGAAGCATTAGGAATGATCGAAACCCGGGGCCTGGTTGCACTGATTGAGGCTTCTGACGCGATGGTTAAAGCTGCGCGCGTCAAGCTGGTTGGTGTTAAGCAGATTGGCGGCGGCCTGTGTACTGCCATGGTTCGTGGTGATGTTGCAGCCTGTAAAGCCGCGACCGATGCAGGTGCCGCAGCGGCACAGCGTATCGGCGAGCTGGTATCTGTACACGTTATCCCGCGTCCGCACGGCGACCTGGAAGAAGTCTTCCCGATCGGCCTGAAAGGCGATAGCAGCAACCTGTAATCACCCTGTGTGACGTCGATTCGGGCGTCACGCTCTCTCCTTTTTCATTTTACCTTCCGCGGAGGGTAGGGGGAGCTTTTACCTGAAATACGCCACGGAGGCGGGTATGAAACTGGCAGTCGTCACTGGACAAATTGTTTGTACCGTACGCCATCACGGACTGGCGCATGACAAATTGCTGATGGTGGAAATGATTGATCCACAAGGTAATCCTGACGGGCAATGCGCCGTCGCCATCGACAATATTGGCGCGGGAACCGGGGAGTGGGTGTTACTGGTGAGTGGCAGTTCCGCCCGCCAGGCGCATAAAAGCGAAACGTCACCGGTCGATCTGTGCGTGATTGGCATCGTCGATGAGGTGGTGTCTGGCGGTCAGGTCATTTTCCACAAATAAGGCAGAACATCATGAATCAACAGGATATTGAACAGGTGGTGAAAGCGGTACTGCTGAAAATGCAAAGCAGTGACACGCCGCCCGCCGCCGTTCATGAGATGGGCGTTTTCGCGTCCCTGGATGACGCCGTTGCGGCAGCCAAAGTCGCCCAGCAAGGGTTAAAAAGCGTGGCAATGCGCCAGTTAGCCATTGCTGCCATTCGTGAAGCAGGCGAAAAACACGCCAGAGATTTAGCGGAACTTGCCGTCAGTGAAACCGGCATGGGGCGCGTTGAAGATAAATTTGCCAAAAACGTCGCTCAGGCGCGCGGCACACCAGGCGTTGAGTGCCTCTCTCCGCAAGTGCTGACTGGCGACAACGGCCTGACCCTAATTGAAAACGCACCCTGGGGCGTGGTGGCTTCGGTGACGCCTTCCACTAACCCGGCGGCAACCGTAATTAACAACGCCATCAGCCTGATTGCCGCGGGCAACAGCGTCATTTTTGCCCCGCATCCGGCGGCGAAAAAAGTCTCCCAGCGGGCGATCACGCTGCTCAACCAGGCGATTGTTGCCGCAGGCGGGCCGGAAAACTTACTGGTTACCGTAGCAAATCCGGATATCGAAACCGCGCAACGCTTATTCAAGTTTCCGGGTATCGGCCTGCTGGTGGTGACCGGCGGCGAAGCGGTAGTGGAAGCGGCGCGCAAACACACCAATAAACGCCTGATTGCGGCAGGTGCCGGTAACCCGCCGGTAGTGGTGGATGAAACCGCCGACCTCGCCCGTGCTGCTCAGTCCATCGTCAAAGGCGCTTCTTTCGATAACAACATCATTTGTGCCGACGAAAAGGTACTGATTGTTGTTGATAGCGTAGCCGATGAACTGATGCGTCTGATGGAAGGCCAGCATGCGGTGAAACTGACCGCAGAGCAGGCGCAGCAACTGCAATCGGTGTTGCTGAAAAATATCGACGAGCGCGGAAAAGGCACCGTCAGCCGTGACTGGGTTGGTCGCGATGCGGCGAAAATCGCGGCGGCAATCGGCCTGAACGTCCCGTCAGAAACGCGACTGCTGTTTGTAGAAACCACCGCAGAACATCCGTTTGCCGTGACCGAACTGATGATGCCGGTGCTGCCCGTCGTGCGCGTCGCCAACGTGGCGGATGCCATTGCGCTGGCGGTGAAACTGGAAGGCGGTTGCCACCACACGGCGGCAATGCACTCGCGCAATATCGAAAACATGAACCAGATGGCGAACGCCATTGATACCAGCATTTTCGTTAAGAACGGACCGTGTATTGCCGGGCTGGGGCTGGGCGGGGAAGGCTGGACCACGATGACCATCACCACGCCAACCGGTGAAGGGGTAACCAGCGCGCGGACGTTTGTCCGTCTGCGTCGCTGTGTATTAGTCGATGCGTTTCGCATTGTTTAAGGAGTAACCGATGGCGCACGATGAACAATGGCTCACCCCACGTCTGCAAACGGCGGCAACGCTGTGTAACCAGACGCCTGCCGCGACGGAATCTCCGCTGTGGCTGGGGGTGGATCTGGGCACTTGCGATGTGGTGTCGATGGTTGTCGACCGCGACGGTCAGCCGGTGGCGGTATGCCTCGACTGGGCTGATGTGGTCCGCGACGGCATCGTCTGGGATTTCTTCGGTGCGGTCACCATTGTTCGACGCCATCTCGACACCCTCGAGCAGCAATTCGGTCGCCGTTTTAGCCATGCGGCGACCTCTTTTCCTCCAGGTACGGACCCGCGTATTTCCATCAACGTGCTGGAGTCTGCCGGACTGGAAGTGAGCCATGTGCTGGATGAGCCAACCGCAGTCGCGGATCTGCTGCAACTGGACAACGCCGGTGTAGTGGATATCGGCGGTGGCACTACTGGTATTGCCATCGTGAAAAAGGGCAAGGTGACGTACTCGGCGGATGAAGCCACCGGCGGACATCACATCTCTCTGACTCTCGCCGGAAATCGCCGTATTTCGCTGGAAGAGGCAGAGCAGTACAAACGCGGTCACGGTGACGAGATTTGGCCCGCGGTGAAACCGGTGTACGAAAAAATGGCGGACATTGTGGCCCGGCATATTGAAGGGCAGGGCATTACGGATTTATGGCTGGCGGGCGGTTCCTGTATGCAACCGGGCGTAGCTGCGCTGTTTTGCAAACAATTTCCGGCGTTACAGGTGCATTTACCGCAGCACAGTTTGTTTATGACCCCGCTGGCAATCGCCAGTAGTGGGCGAGAGAAAGCGGAGGGGATCTATGCAAAGTGAATTGCAAACGGCGCTTTTTCAGGCGTTCGATACCCTGAATCTGCAACGGGTAAAAACATTTAGCGTTCCACCGGTGACGCTTTGCGGTCCGGGCGCGGTGAGCAGTTGTGGGCAGCAAGCGCAAACGCGTGGGTTGAAACATCTGTTCGTGATGGCAGACAGCTTTTTGCATCAGGCAGGGATGACCGCCGGGCTGACACGTAGCCTGGCCGTTAAAGGTATCGCCATGACGCTCTGGCCATGTCCGGTGGGCGAACCGTGCATCACCGACGTGTGTGCAGCCGTGGCGCAGTTGCGTGAATCAGGTTGTGACGGGGTGATCGCGTTTGGCGGCGGCTCGGTGCTGGATGCGGCGAAAGCCGTTGCGTTGCTGGTGACGAACCCCGATAGCACGCTGGCAGAAATGTCAGAAACCAGCGTCCTGCAACCGCGCCTGCCGTTGATTGCCATTCCAACGACCGCCGGAACCGGCTCTGAAACGACTAACGTGACGGTGATTATCGATGCGGTAAGCGGGCGCAAACAGGTGTTAGCCCATGCCTCGCTGATGCCGGATGTCGCGATTCTCGACGCTGCGCTGACCGAAGGCGTGCCGTCGCATGTCACGGCGATGACTGGCATTGATGCGTTAACCCATGCCATTGAAGCGTACAGCGCGCTGAACGCTACACCGTTTACCGACAGCCTGGCGATTGGTGCCATTGCGATGATTGGCAAATCACTGCCGAAAGCGGTGGGCTACGGCCATGACCTTGCCGCGCGCGAGAGCATGTTGCTGGCTTCATGTATGGCGGGAATGGCGTTTTCCAGCGCCGGGCTTGGGTTATGCCACGCGATGGCGCATCAGCCAGGGGCGGCGCTGCATATTCCGCACGGTCTGGCGAACGCCATGTTGTTGCCAACGGTGATGGAATTTAACCGGATGGTTTGTCGTGATCGGTTTAGTCAGATTGGTCGGGCGCTGCGAACTAAAAAATCCGACGATCGTGACGCTATTAACGCGGTAAGTGAGCTGATTGCTGAAGTTGGGATTGGTAAACGACTGGGCGATGTTGGTGCGACATCTGCGCATTACGGCGCATGGGCGCAGGCCGCGCTGGAAGATATTTGTCTGCGCAGTAACCCGCGTACCGCCAGCCTGGAGCAGATTGTCGGCCTGTACGCAGCGGCGCAATAAATGCCGGATGCGACGCTTGCCGCGTCTTATCCGGCCTACGGGATTGCACATGTAGGGCGGATAAGGCGTTCACGCCGCATCCGCCAGTGGCGCGGTGCAATTGCCGGATGCGACGCTTGCCGCGTCTTATCTGGCCTACGGGATTGCACATGTAGGGCGGATAAGGCGTTCACGCCGCATCCGCCAATAAATAACAACTAACAGGGAGTAAAGGCGATGGGAATTAACGAAATCATCATGTACATCATGATGTTCTTTATGCTGATAGCTGCCGTAGACAGGATCCTGTCGCAGTTCGGCGGTTCTGCTCGTTTCCTCGGTAAGTTCGGCAAAAGTATCGAAGGGGCCGGCGGCCAGTTTGAAGAAGGCTTTATGGCAATGGGCGCTCTGGGCCTGGCGATGGTCGGTATGACCGCGCTGGCACCGGTACTGGCCCACGTACTCGGGCCGGTGATTATCCCGGTTTACGAAATGCTCGGCGCAAACCCGTCAATGTTCGCCGGAACACTGCTGGCGTGCGATATGGGCGGCTTCTTCCTCGCCAAAGAGCTGGCGGGCGGTGACGTAGCAGCGTGGCTATACTCTGGGTTAATCCTCGGGTCGATGATGGGGCCAACGATTGTGTTTTCCATTCCAGTGGCGCTCGGCATTATCGAACCTTCTGACCGTCGTTATCTGGCGCTCGGCGTGCTGGCGGGCATAGTGACCATTCCGATTGGCTGTATCGCTGGTGGTCTGGTAGCGATGTACTCCGGTGTGCAGATCAACGGCCAGCCTGTTGAATTCACCTTTGCGCTGATCCTGATGAACATGATCCCGGTACTTATCGTTGCGGTGCTGGTGGCGCTGGGGCTGAAATTCATCCCGGAAAAAATGATCAACGGCTTCCAGATCTTCGCCAAATTCCTCGTTGCATTGATCACCCTCGGTCTTGCCGCTGCGGTAGTGAAATTCCTCCTTGGCTGGGAACTGATCCCGGGTCTTGATCCTATCTTTATGGCCCCTGGCGATAAACCCGGTGAAGTGATGCGCGCCATTGAAGTTATCGGCTCGATCTCCTGCGTTCTGTTAGGGGCGTATCCAATGGTACTGCTGCTGACTCGCTGGTTTGAAAAACCGCTGATGAGCGTCGGTAAGGTGCTGAATATGAACAATATCGCGGCAGCCGGCATGGTGGCAACGCTTGCCAACAACATTCCGATGTTTGGCATGATGAAGCAGATGGATACCCGCGGCAAAGTCATCAACTGCGCCTTCGCCGTTTCCGCTGCTTTCGCCCTGGGCGACCATTTAGGCTTCGCCGCTGCCAACATGAACGCCATGATCTTCCCGATGATTGTCGGCAAATTGATCGGCGGCGTAACGGCAATTGGCGTGGCGATGATGCTGGTGCCAAAAGAAGACGCGACCGCGGCTAAAACTGAAGCGGAGGCGCAATCGTGAACACTCGCCAGCTACTGAGCGTCGGTATCGATATCGGCACCACCACCACCCAGGTGATCTTCTCCCACCTGGAGCTGGTTAACCGTGCGGCGGTGTCGCAGGTGCCGCGCTACGAATTCATCAAACGCGAAATTAGCTGGCAAAGCCCGGTGTTCTTTACCCCTGTCGATAAACAGGGTGGTTTAAAAGAAGCGGAACTGAAAACCTTAATCCTCGAGCAATATCAGGCTGCGGGCATTGCGCCGGAAAGCGTTGATTCTGGTGCCATCATTATCACCGGTGAAAGCGCAAAAACCCGCAACGCTCGCCCGGCGGTGATGGCGCTCTCCCGGTCGCTGGGCGATTTTGTCGTCGCCAGCGCCGGGCCGCATCTTGAATCCGTGATCGCCGGACACGGTGCCGGGGCGCAAACCCTTTCTGAACAACGGCTGTGTCGGGTACTGAATATCGATATCGGCGGTGGCACCGCGAACTACGCCCTGTTCGATGCCGGAAAAATCAGCGGCACTGCCTGCCTCAACGTCGGCGGTCGCCTGCTGGAAACCGACAGCCAGGGGCGCGTGGTTTACGCTCATAAACCGGGGCAGATGATTGTGGATGAGTGCTTCGGTGCCGGTACTGACGCCCGTTCGCTGACCGGCGGGCAGCTGGTGCAGGTTACCCGCCGGATGGCAGAGCTGATTGTCGAAGTGATTGACGGAACGCTCTCGCCGCTCGCGCAGGCATTGATGCAAACCGATTTGCTGCCCGCAGGTGTTACGCCCGAAATCATTACGCTTTCTGGCGGGGTAGGCGAATGTTATCGCCACCAGCCCGCCGACCCGTTCTGTTTTGCCGATATAGGCCCGCTTCTGGCAACGGCGCTGCATGACCATCCGCGTCTGCGTGAGATGAACGTGCAGTTTCCGGCGCAAACCGTGCGCGCCACGGTGATTGGCGCGGGTGCTCATACCCTTTCGCTCTCTGGCAGCACAATCTGGCTGGAGGGCGTACAACTGCCGCTGCGCAATTTGCCGGTGGCGATCCCGATTGATGAAACGGATCTGGTCAGTGCCTGGCAACAGGCGCTGATTCAACTGGATCTTTGCCCCAAAACTGACGCGTACGTGCTGGCGCTTCCCGCCTCGCTGCCTGTGCGTTACGCCGCGGTACTGACGGTCATCAACGCGCTGGTCGATTTCGTCGCGCGTTTTCCGAATCCGCATCCCCTGCTGGTGGTGGCCGGGCAGGACTTTGGTAAAGCTCTGGGCATGTTGTTGCGCCCACAGCTACAACAACTCCCGTTGGCAGTCATTGACGAAGTGATTGTCCGCGCGGGGGACTATATCGACATTGGTACGCCTCTTTTTGGCGGATCGGTTGTGCCGGTGACGGTGAAATCACTCGCATTTCCTTCCTGAGGGAACGACTTATGAAACTAAAGACCACATTGTTCGGCAATGTATATCAGTTTAAGGATGTAAAAGAGGTGCTGGCTAAAGCCAACGAACTGCGTTCGGGGGATGTGCTGGCGGGCGTTGCTGCGGCAAGTTCACAGGAGCGCGTGGCGGCAAAGCAGGTGTTGTCGGAAATGACCGTAGCGGACATCCGCAATAATCCGGTGATTGCCTATGAAGATGACTGCGTGACGCGGCTGATTCAGGACGACGTTAACGAAACGGCCTATAACCAGATTAAAAACTGGAGCATCAGCGAACTGCGTGAGTATGTGCTGAGCGATGAAATCAGCGTGGACGACATTGCCTTTACCCGCAAAGGGCTGACCTCGGAAGTGGTGGCGGCGGTAGCGAAGATTTGCTCCAACGCGGACCTGATCTACGGCGCGAAGAAAATGCCGGTGATCAAAAAGGCCAATACCACCATCGGTATTCCGGGCACCTTTAGCGCCCGTTTGCAGCCGAACGATACCCGTGACGACGTGCAAAGTATCGCCGCGCAAATCTACGAAGGGCTTTCCTTTGGGGTGGGCGATGCGGTGATTGGCGTTAACCCGGTGACTGACGACGTGGAAAACTTAAGCCGCGTGTTGGATACCATCTATGGCGTGATCGACAAATTCAACATCCCAACTCAGGGCTGCGTACTGGCGCACGTCACCACCCAGATCGAAGCGATCCGTCGTGGCGCACCAGGCGGGCTGATTTTCCAGAGTATCTGCGGCAGCGAAAAAGGGCTGAAAGAGTTTGGCGTAGAGCTGGCGATGCTCGATGAAGCACGCGCAGTGGGCGCGGAGTTCAACCGTATCGCCGGGGAAAACTGTCTCTACTTCGAAACCGGACAAGGCTCGGCGCTATCCGCTGGCGCTAACTTCGGCGCAGACCAGGTGACGATGGAAGCGCGTAACTATGGGCTGGCGCGTCATTACGATCCGTTTATCGTCAACACCGTGGTCGGTTTTATTGGGCCGGAGTATCTCTACAACGACCGCCAGATTATCCGTGCGGGCTTAGAAGATCACTTTATGGGCAAGCTGAGCGGCATCTCTATGGGCTGTGACTGCTGCTACACCAACCACGCTGACGCTGACCAGAACCTCAACGAAAACCTGATGATCCTGCTCGCCACCGCAGGCTGCAACTACATCATGGGGATGCCGCTGGGTGATGACATCATGCTCAACTATCAGACCACCGCATTCCACGACACTGCCACTGTGCGTCAGTTACTGAATCTGCGTCCGTCACCGGAGTTTGAACGCTGGCTGGAAAGCATGGGCATTATGGCAAACGGTCGCCTGACCAAACGGGCGGGCGATCCGTCACTGTTCTTCTGATGACGCGGAGATAACACATCATGGATCAAAAACAGATTGAAGAAATTGTACGCAGTGTGATGGCGTCAATGGGACAAACGGCCCCCGCGCCGTCAGAAGCAAAGTGCGCCACCACCAACTGTGCGGCACCGGTGACCTCGGAAAGCTGCGCGCTGGATTTAGGTTCTGCGGAAGCAAAAGCGTGGATTGGTGTGGAAAACCCACATCGCGCGGACGTATTAACAGAACTGCGTCGCAGCACCGTGGCCCGCGTTTGTACCGGTCGTGCCGGTCCGCGTCCGCGCACCCAGGCGTTGCTGCGTTTCCTGGCCGATCACTCTCGTTCGAAAGATACCGTTCTGAAAGAAGTACCGGAAGAGTGGGTGAAAGCGCAGGGCTTGCTGGAAGTCCGCTCCGAAATCAGCGACAAAAATCTCTACCTGACTCGTCCGGATATGGGCCGCCGCCTGTGTGCAGAAGCTGTTGAAGCGCTGAAAGCACAGTGTGTTGCTAATCCGGACGTGCAGGTCGTTATTTCTGATGGCCTGTCAACTGATGCGATCACCGTGAACTACGAAGAGATCCTGCCGCCGCTGATGGCGGGCCTGAAGCAAGCCGGGCTGAAAGTCGGTACGCCATTCTTTGTACGTTATGGTCGCGTGAAGATTGAAGATCAGATCGGTGAGATCCTAGGCGCGAAAGTAGTGATCCTGCTGGTGGGCGAACGTCCGGGGTTGGGGCAGTCAGAAAGCCTCTCCTGCTACGCCGTTTACTCGCCGCGTATGGCGACCACCGTTGAGGCCGATCGCACCTGTATCTCTAATATTCACCAGGGCGGCACGCCGCCGGTTGAAGCCGCAGCCGTCATTGTGGATTTGGCGAAACGTATGCTGGAGCAGAAAGCATCCGGCATCAACATGACCCGATAAGGAGGCATCATGCCAGCTTTAGATTTGATTCGACCGTCGGTAACCGCCATGCGGGTGATTGCCTCCGTTAACGCCGAATTTGCACGTGAACTGAAATTGCCGCCGCATATTCGTAGCCTCGGGCTGATTTCTGCTGATTCAGATGACGTCACCTACATTGCGGCTGACGAAGCGACCAAGCAGGCGATGGTCGAAGTGGTATATGGTCGCTCGCTGTATGCGGGCGCTGCACACGGCCCGTCACCGACTGCCGGTGAGGTGCTGATTATGCTTGGTGGACCAAACCCGGCGGAAGTGCGTGCTGGTCTGGATGCGATGGTTGCAAATATTGAAAATGGCGCTGCTTTCCAGTGGGCTAATGACGCAGAAAACACAGCCTTCCTGGCACATGTAGTTTCGCGTACCGGTTCTTATCTCTCATCAACCGCCGGGATCACGCTTGGCGATCCGATGGCGTATCTGGTGGCACCGCCGCTGGAAGCGACCTACGGCATTGATGCAGCGTTGAAATCTGCCGACGTGCAGCTGGTGACCTATGTCCCGCCACCGTCTGAAACCAACTACTCGGCAGCATTTTTAACCGGTAGCCAGGCCGCGTGTAAAGCAGCCTGTAACGCCTTTACCGATGCAGTGCTGGAAATCGCGCGTAATCCAATCCAGCGTGCGTAACGGAGGTTGCCGATGATCAATGCACTGGGATTGCTGGAAGTGGACGGCATGGTCGCCGCGATAGATGCAGCTGATGCCATGCTCAAAGCAGCTAACGTTCGTCTGCTCAGTCACGAAGTGCTTGACCCTGGTCGCCTAACGCTGGTGGTGGAAGGCGATCTGGCGGCGTGTCGTGCGGCGCTGGACGCAGGTTGTGCTGCCGCGATGCGTACCGGGCGTGTCATCAGCCGTAAGGAGATCGGTCGGCCAGACGATGACACCCAGTGGCTGCTTACTGGCTTTAACCGCCAGCCGAAGCAACCCGTAAAGGAACCCGACGCGCCAGTTATCGTCGCGGAATCTGCTGACGAGTTGTTGGCGCTGTTAACATCAGTACGTCAGGGAATGACGGCAGGAGAAGTGGCTGCCCACTTTGGCTGGCCGCTGGAAAAAGCCAGAAATGCGCTCGAACAGCTCTTTTCTGCCGGGACGTTACGTAAACGCAGTAGTCGTTACCGTCTCAAGCCCCATTAACCTGTCGGAGGTGCCGGGTGTCCTACAACACCCGGCATTAACATCATGAAAAAGACCCGTACAGCCAATTTGCACCATCTTTATCATGAACCCTTACCCGAAAACCTGAAGCTCACGCCGAAGGTCGAAGTGGATAATGTTCATCAACGACAGACAACGGACGTCTATGAACATGCTTTGACAATTACCGCCTGGCAGCAGATTTACGATCAGCTGCATCCGGGCAAGTTTCATGGTGAATTTACGGAAATTCTACTCGATGATATTCAGGTTTTTCGTGAATACACTGGTCTGGCGCTGCGTCAGTCGTGCCTGGTCTGGCCGAACTCGTTCTGGTTTGGCATTCCGGCGACGCGCGGTGAGCAGGGATTTATCGGTTCGCAATGTCTGGGAAGTGCAGAAATTGCGACGCGCCCTGGTGGAACCGAGTTTGAATTAAGTACGCCGGACGATTACACGATCCTTGGCGTAGTGCTTTCTGAAGATGTCATCACTCGTCAGGCTAACTTTTTGCATAATCCGGATCGGGTATTACATATGCTGCGTAGCCAGTCGGCGCTGGAAGTGAAAGAGCAGCATAAAGCCGCGCTGTGGGGCTTTGTCCAACAGGCGCTGGCGACGTTTTGCGAGAACCCGGAAAATCTCCATCAGCCTGCAGTGCGAAAAGTGCTGGGGGATAATTTGCTAATGGCGATGGGGGCGATGCTGGAAGAAGCGCAGCCGATGATGACGGCGGAAAGCATCAGTCATCAGAGTTACCGTCGATTGCTTTCCCGCGCCCGTGAATATGTGCTGGAAAACATGTCCGAACCGGTGACGGTGCTGGACTTGTGTAATCAACTGCATGTCAGCCGCCGCACGCTACAAAACGCGTTTCACGCCATTTTGGGCATTGGTCCGAACGCGTGGCTGAAACGTATTCGCCTGAACGCCGTGCGCCGCGAACTCATAAGTCCGTGGTCACAAAGCACAACGGTAAAAGACGCCGCCATGCAGTGGGGATTCTGGCATCTTGGGCAATTTGCCACGGATTATCAGCAACTGTTTGCCGAGAAGCCGTCACTGACGCTGCATCAGCGGATGCGGGAGTGGGGGTGAGGGAGTTACACCCAATCCCTGACCTTAATAAACTCACTTAAAGCCGCTTCCGGGCTGCCATCTTTTGGCTGATAATCATACTCCCAGCGTACCAGTGGCGGCATTGACATCAGGATCGACTCGGTGCGCCCGCCAGTTTGCAGGCCAAACAGCGTGCCGCGATCCCAGACCAGATTGAACTCGACATAACGACCGCGACGGTAGAGCTGAAAATTGCGCTCGCGCTCGCCGTAGGCCATCGCTTTTCGTCGCTCTACAATTGGTAAATAAGCGTCGGTGTAGCCTTTGCCTACCGCCTGCATAAAGGCAAAACAGTGGTCGAAATCTGGCGTGTTCAGATCATCAAAGAACAGCCCGCCAATGCCGCGCTGTTCGTTACGATGTTTGAGGTAGAAGTATTCGTCGCACCACTTTTTGTAACGCGGATAAACGTCTTCGCCAAATGGCAGGCACAGGTCACGGGCGGTGCGGTGCCAGTGAATGGCGTCTTCTTCAAAACCATAGAAAGGGGTTAAATCGAAGCCGCCGCCAAACCACCAGACGGGCTCTGCACCCGGCTTTTCGGCAATAAAAAAGCGCACATTCGCGTGGCTGGTGGGGACATACGGATTATGCGGATGCACTACCAGTGAAACGCCCATCGCCTCGAAACTGCGCCCGGCAAGTTCCGGACGATGAGCGGTGGCGGAAGCAGGCATCGCCTCACCGTGGACATGTGAAAAGTTGACGCCTGCCTGTTCGAAAACACCACCATTACGCAAAACCCGACTACGCCCGCCGCCGCCAGCTTCGCGCTGCCAGCTATCTTCGACAAATTCTGCGCCATCGACGGCGCTCAACTGCTGACAAATCGTATCCTGAAGGTTGAGCAGAAACTGTTTAACCTGGTGTGCGTCGGGTTTCATCACTTACCGCTTTCTCGAGTGTGCTTTCTGGTTGTCAAACCAGTGGAAATAACTGATCACGCCTTCGGCAATCGCTGTGGCGATTTTCTGGCGAAACGCTGCAGTGCCTAACAGCCGCTCTTCTTCCGGGTTGGTGATAAACGAGGTTTCCACCAGCACCGACGGAACCGACGGCGATTTCAACACCACAAACGCGGCTTGTTCGGTATTGCGGCTGTGCAGTTTATGCACCGGCTTAATCTTTTTCAGAATATGCGAGCCGAGCGTCAGGCTGTTTTTAATAGTATCGGTTTGCACCAGATCAAACAGCACTTGCTGCAATAGGTGATCCTTGTCAGTCGCTTTTTTACCGGCAACTTCATCGGCGCGGTTTTCGCGTTCAGACAGGTATTTCGCCATTGCGCTACTTGCCCCACGGTTAGAGAGGGCAAATACCGAAGCACCGGCAGCTTTCGGGTTGGTAAAACCGTCGGCGTGAATTGACATAAACAGGTCTGCGCCGTGTTTATGGGCGATTTCCACGCGATCGTACAGTGGGATAAACGTATCGCCAGAACGCGTTAAACGCGCATCAATGCCATGATTACGCAATATGGAACGGACATTCTTGGCAATTGCCAGCACCACATGTTTTTCTTTCGAACCGTTGCGTCCGATCGCTCCGGTATCAATCCCGCCGTGGCCTGGATCGAGAACAACGACACGTTTGCCACCAGATTTTTTTGCTTTCGGCTTGCTGTGTCCGTTACTGGTTTTTAACGGTTCTTCTTTGGCGATGGCTTGCGACATTCCTGATAACGTCAGGGCAGCCAAACCGGCTTTCAGCACCTGGCGGCGCGAAGTGAGTGTTTTTAGTGGTTTAAAAGTGCTCATACGGCCTGAGTTGTAATAATAAAGTTCCAGATGTTATATCGTATCGCGTAATCCGTTACGACGGTTTGCTGTTGAGAATTGTTTTACTTTTCATTTCAATAGTTGACAACTCCCCATTATGCCTCTTTTTCAACCGATTTTCGTCAGATATTGGCTAATTCGACCGTTCACGCCATAATCAGCCTTTTAACCCGCAAAAAGGTAACGAATACCATGGAGATACGCGTATTTCGCCAGGAAGATTTCGAAGAGGTCATCACCCTTTGGGAGCGTTGCGACTTGCTGCGTCCGTGGAACGATCCGGAAATGGACATTGAGCGTAAGATGAACCATGACGTCAGTTTGTTTCTGGTCGCTGAGGTGAACGGTGAAGTGGTCGGAACGGTGATGGGCGGTTATGACGGGCATCGCGGGTCTGCTTATTATCTTGGCGTGCATCCCGAGTTTCGTGGGCGTGGGATTGCTAATGCGTTGCTTAATCGGCTGGAGAAAAAGCTGATTGCTCGCGGCTGTCCGAAAATTCAGATCAACGTGCCGGAAGATAACGACATGGTGCTCGGAATGTATGAACGCCTGGGATATGAACACGCCGACGTGCTGAGTCTGGGTAAGCGTTTGATTGAAGATGAAGAGTACTGAGTTTCATCCTGTCCATTATGATGCGCACGGTCGCCTGCGTTTACCCTTGCTCTTCTGGCTTGTGCTATTGCTTCAGGCGCGAACCTGGGTGCTGTTTGTCATTGCCGGAGCGTCGCGCGAGCAGGGTACTGCGCTGCTAAATCTGTTTTATCCCGATCACGATAATTTCTGGCTGGGGTTGATTCCCGGTATTCCGGCGGTGCTGGCATTTTTGCTGAGTGGTCGGCGGGCTTCATTTCCCCGTATCTGGCATGTGCTCTATTTTCTGTTGCTGTTGGCGCAAGTGGTTTTACTTTGTTGGCAACCGTGGCTGTGGCTGAACGGTGAATCCGTTAGCGGTATCGGTCTGGCGCTGGTAGTGGCGGATATCGTGGCGTTAATCTGGCTGCTGACCAATCGACGTTTACGCGCTTGTTTTAATGAAGAAAAAGAATAACGGCACTTTTTGGTGAATTTGCACTCCAATCAACGTTATTGAATAACCAAAGGAAGTGACATGAAATCGCTGCGTTTAATGTTATGCGCTATGCCGTTGATGCTGACCGGCTGTTCCACGATGTCGTCAGTTAACTGGTCGGCCGCTAACCCGTGGAACTGGTTTGGATCATCCACCAAAGTGAGCGAGCAGGGCGTGGGTGAATTAACGGCGTCCACACCACTGCAAGAACAAGCCATTGCTGATGCGCTTGATGGCGATTATCGCCTGCGCAGCGGAATGAAAACCGCGAACGGCAACGTGGTGCGCTTTTTTGAAGTGATGAAAGGCGACAACGTGGCGATGGTGATTAACGGCGATCAAGGCACGATCAGCCGCATTGATGTGCTGGATAGCGATATTCCTGCTGACACCGGTGTTAAAATCGGTACACCGTTTAGTGACCTTTACAGCAAAGCATTTGGCAATTGCCAAAAGGCCGACAGTGATGATAATCGTGCCGTCGAATGTAAAGCCGAAGGCAGTCAACATATTAGCTACCAGTTCAGCGGGGAATGGAGTGGTCCTGAAGGGTTAATGCCTTCGGACGATACCCTGAAAAACTGGAAAGTCAGTAAAATTATCTGGCGGCGTTAATTTGCGTCTGAACAAACCGCCGCCGCGAAAAAACACGTAAAATAGCGCCCAACAATGCCACGGATTGCGTGGCATTATTATTTTCAGGAGGAACAATGTCTCAGGTTCAGAGTGGCATTTTGCCAGAACATTGCCGCGCGGCGATTTGGATCGAAGCCAACGTGAAAGGGGAAGTTGACGCCCTGCGTGCGGCCAGTAAAACATTTGCCGACAAACTGGCAACTTTTGAAGCGAAATTCCCGGACGCGCATCTTGGTGCGGTGGTTGCCTTTGGTAACAATACCTGGCGCACTCTGAGCGGCGGCGTTGGGGCTGAAGAGCTGAAAGATTTTCCGGGCTACGGTAAAGGTCTTGCACCGACGACCCAGTTCGATGTGTTGATCCACATTCTTTCTCTGCGTCACGACGTGAACTTCTCTGTCGCTCAGGCGGCGATGGAAGCCTTTGGTGACTGCATTGAAGTGAAAGAAGAGATCCACGGCTTCCGTTGGGTTGAAGAGCGTGACCTGAGCGGCTTTGTTGACGGTACAGAAAACCCGGCGGGTGAAGAGACGCGCCGCGAAGTGGCTGTTATCAAAGACGGCGTGGATGCGGGCGGCAGCTATGTGTTTGTGCAGCGTTGGGAGCACAACCTGAAGCAGCTCAATCGGATGAGCGTTCACGATCAAGAGATGATGATCGGGCGCACCAAAGAGGCCAACGAAGAGATTGACGGCGACGAACGTCCGGAAACCTCTCACCTGACCCGCGTTGATCTGAAAGAAGATGGCAAAGGGCTGAAGATTGTTCGTCAGAGCCTGCCGTACGGCACCGCCAGTGGCACTCACGGTCTGTACTTCTGCGCCTACTGCGCGCGTCTGCATAACATTGAGCAGCAATTGCTGAGCATGTTTGGCGATACTGATGGTAAGCGTGATGCGATGTTGCGTTTCACCAAACCGGTCACTGGCGGCTATTACTTCGCACCGTCGCTGGACAAGCTGATGGCGCTGTAAGCGTTTCTGATTCATTGATTAAAGGCCAGCCAGTAACACAACTGACTGGCCTTTTTATTACTGCTTTAACGCCGCATACACTTGATCAACTACTTTCTGTCAGAACAGGGTATTTTGCGGCGCTGACGCTACAGCTAATAGCCAGCAGAGAAAGATAGAGCATTGTCCGTTTCATAATCAGTCCAGATTGACGTTACGGCAGCCAAAGAGTGTGGTGAAAATAAACCCACTAACCCATGCCACCAGAATACCGCCAGCGTAAACCGCCATTGCCGGAAGGATGCCTTGCGCGGAAGTCATCAGCGGCAGCGCCACCAGACCAGACGGCCCGAAGGCGCTGTTTAAGCCCATCGGCAGACCCCACCAGGCTATCAGGCCGATAAACAAACCGCCCGCCGCGCCGCCTAAACAGGCGGTAACAAACGGTTTCATGCGGGGCAGGGTGACACCGTAAATCAGCGGTTCGCCAACGCCAAGCAGACCGGGAATAATCGCCCCGCGGACCTGACTGCGTAATGCACTGTGCGGTTGCGCCCGCCAGTAGAGCGCCAGCGCCGCGCCCACCTGGCCTGCGCCTGCCATTGAAAGGATGGGAAATAAGCTGTTGAATCCCTGGCTGTCCATTAACGCCAGATAAACAGGAATAAAGCCCTGATGCACGCCAAATACCACGGCGATCAGGAACAGCCCGGCTAAAACCGCACAACCGAGCGGATTACTGTTCAGGTGCATAAACAGCCACGACATGCCTTCAAACAGCCAGCCGCCCAGCGGCATAATGATCAGGTACGCAAGCGTAGCGGTGATCAGCAGGGTGATTAATGAGGTCAACAGCATGTCGAGGTCGTCCGGCATAAAGCGGCGCACCATGCATTCGATGCGGGCGCAGGCCCACGCGGCGATCAACACGCCGATAATATTGCCGCGCGGATCGATGGGCAGACCAAAGAAATCGTGAAATCCGGCGTAGTAACCCGTGGTTGCAGTTGGGTTATAACCAAGCAAAAAGAGCGCAGCGATAATTGCGCCATTTACGCCCGTGCCACCAAATGCCTGGGCCGCGTTATAGCCCACCAGAATGACCAGGAAGGTGAACAGGCCTTTGCTGAACACCTTCATAAAATTCAGCGCATCGGGTAGCGTGCCCTGAGCATCTGCCGTAACGTGCATCACCGTGGCAATTAACGTCGCTATCCCCAGCAGCAGACCGGCGGCAATAAAACCGGGGATCAGCGGCGTGAAGATGGTGGCGAATTTGGCGAGAAATTGTTGCACGCCGGAAGTTTGTCTGGCTTTTAACTGGCGTTTATTCTGGGCGGCGATTTCTGCGGCATCCTGTACCGGTGCCTCGCCCAGCAGCTCGCTCATGGCTTTTGCGGCACGATGCGCTTTGCCTGGCCCAAAAACCACCTGCACCTGATCGCTGGTCAAAATGACGCCCTTCACGCCTTCCAGCGTTTTGATATCGGGATCAACCAATGAACTGTCATGTACACCCAGACGCAGGCGCGTCATACAGTTACCACAACTGGCGATATTTCCCGGTCCGCCGACCCGGGTAAGAATGGTGTTCAGAAGTTCACTGCTGATCTCTTTAGCCATGGGTTATTCCTTTTCCAGAGCCTTGCGAATAAAACCGCCGTGTTGATCCAGGCATTTTTTAGCTTCATCGGCATCGAGATTTTTCAGTACCATCACAATGGCCGTTTTACAGTTGCGCTCGCAAGCAATTAACGCCGCTTCCGCTTGTTCGGCATTACATCCGGTAGCGTTTTTGACGATATTGACCTGGCGCACATGCAGTTTTTCGTTGGTGGCGACCACATCGACCATCAGGTTGCCGAACACTTTGCCGGATTTAATCATCAGCCCGGTGGAGAGCATGTTGAGCACCAGTTTCTGCGCCGTGCCTGCTTTCATTCGCGAAGAACCGGTAACAACTTCGGCACCAACTACCGGCGTAATAGCAAACTCTGCGGTGGATGAAACGGCACTCCCCGGATTACAGGAAATGCCCACTGTACGGCAGCCGAGTTGGCGCGCGTATTCCAGCCCGGCAATCACATACGGCGTGCGTCCGCTGGCCGCAATACCAACCACCACATCCTGCGCGGTTAAGCCGATATTTTTCAGATCATTAACACCACCTTCCCGGCTATCTTCTGCGCCTTCCACCGCGTGCTGAATGGCATATTCGCCGCCAGCAATCAAACCAACTACCAGGCCCGGTTTCACGCCGTAGGTCGGCGGACATTCGCTGGCATCCAGAATCCCCAGACGACCGGATGTTCCCGCACCGAGATAAATCAGACGGCCGCCGCCGCTTACCTGGGTGTGGATAACATCGATCGCCGCGGCGATATCCGGCAGTACGCGCTCAACGGCGAGTGGTACGGTTTTATCTTCATCGTTGATAATCCGGCACATTTCCAGCGTTGATACGCGGTCAATTTCAGCTGAGGCGGCGTTCGAGCCTTCGGTAATCATCTTTTCAAGTTGCATCGGTGGTGACCTTAATATTTGCGATCAAATAATTGCAGATAAATGGGATCATATATCCCGATTTGATAGACACAAAGGAATCATTAAGTCCGAATATTACTCATGTGATGTCACTGAAAATGATTGCGCGCTGACGTAACGCTTGAGGTGCTGCATAAAGCAGCGACTAAATTGAGATTTTCCTTAATTAGTGAGCTGATCCGCAGCAATATTTTGTTTATCCTGTATTTTCAGAGGGAATGGAGTGTAACGCTCTGTATTAACAAGGAGAGCATTAAAATGGGTAAACTCACGGGCAAGACAGCACTGATTACGGGCGCATTGCAGGGAATTGGCGAAGGAATTGCCAGAACTTTTGCGCGTCATGGCGCAAACCTAATCTTGCTGGATATCTCCCCTGAGATCGAAAAGCTGGCGGACGAACTGTGTGGCCGTGGTCATCGCTGTACGGCGGTTGTCGCCGATGTGCGTGACCCGGCGTCGGTAGCCGCAGCTATTAAGCGCGCTAAGGAAAAAGAAGGGCGCATTGATATTCTGGTGAATAACGCAGGCGTTTGTCGTCTGGGCAGTTTCCTTGATATGAGCGATGAAGATCGCGATTTCCATATTGATATCAATATAAAAGGCGTATGGAACGTCACGAAGGCGGTGCTGCCGGAGATGATTGCCCGCAAAGATGGCCGGATTGTGATGATGTCTTCAGTCACTGGCGATATGGTGGCAGACCCGGGCGAAACGGCGTACGCCTTAACGAAAGCGGCGATTGTTGGCCTGACTAAATCGCTGGCGGTGGAGTACGCGCAGTCTGGTATTCGCGTTAACGCCATCTGCCCTGGATACGTTCGCACGCCAATGGCGGAAAGCATTGCCCGCCAGTCGAACCCGGAAGATCCAGAATCGGTGCTGACTGAAATGGCGAAAGCAATCCCGATGCGTCGCCTCGCCGATCCGCTGGAAGTCGGCGAACTGGCGGCCTTCCTCGCATCGGATGAATCCAGCTATTTAACCGGTACACAGAATGTGATTGATGGCGGCAGCACACTGCCGGAGACGGTTAGCGTCGGCATCTGATTCACCTCTGTTTCCTCCCTGCATTTGTGGGGAGGATTTCGTCTTATTCCCTTTTCAACTTCCAAATCACCAAACGGTATATAAAACCGTTACTCCTTTCACGTCCGTTATAAATATGATGGCTATTAGAAAGTCATTAAATTTATAAGGGTGCGCAATGGCCGTTAACTTACTGAAAAAGAACTCACTCGTGCTGGTTGCTTCTCTGCTACTGGCGGGCCATGTACAGGCAACGGAACTGCTGAACAGTTCTTATGACGTCTCCCGCGAGCTGTTTGCCGCCCTGAACCCGCCGTTTGAGCAACAATGGGCAAAAGATAACGGTGGCGACAAACTGACGATTAAACAATCTCATGCCGGATCATCAAAACAGGCGCTGGCAATTTTGCAGGGTTTAAAAGCCGACGTTGTCACTTATAACCAGGTGACCGACGTACAAATCCTGCACGATAAAGGCAAGCTGATCCCAGCGGACTGGCAGTCGCGCCTGCCGAATAATAGCTCGCCGTTCTACTCCACCATGGGCTTCCTGGTGCGTAAGGGCAACCCGAAGAATATCCACGACTGGAACGACCTGGTACGCTCTGACGTGAAGCTGATTTTCCCGAACCCGAAAACGTCGGGTAACGCGCGTTATACCTACCTTGCGGCATGGGGCGCAGCGGACAAAGCCGACGGTGGTGATAAAGCCAAAACCGAACAGTTTATGACCCAGTTCCTGAAAAACGTTGAAGTGTTCGATACTGGCGGTCGTGGCGCGACCACCACTTTTGCCGAGCGCGGCCTGGGCGATGTGCTGATCAGCTTCGAGTCGGAAGTGAACAACATCCGTAAACAGTATGAAGCGCAGGGCTTTGAAGTGGTGATTCCGAAAACCAACATTCTGGCGGAATTCCCGGTGGCGTGGGTCGATAAAAATGTGCAGGCCAACGGTACGGAAAAAGCAGCAAAAGCTTACCTGAACTGGCTCTATAGCCCGCAGGCGCAAACCATCATCACCGACTATTACTACCGCGTAAATAACCCGGAAGTCATGGGCAAACTGAAAGATAAATTCCCGCAGACCGAGCTGTTCCGCGTGGAAGATAAATTTGGCTCCTGGCCGGAAGTGATGAAAACCCACTTCACCAGCGGCGGCGAGTTAGACAAGCTGTTAGCGGCGGGGCGTAAGTAATGTTTGCCGTTTCTTCAAGACGCGTGCTGCCGGGCTTTACCTTAAGCCTCGGCACCAGTCTGCTGTTTGTGTGCCTGATTTTGCTGCTGCCGCTCTCCGCGCTGGTGATGCAACTGGCCCAGATGAGCTGGGCGCAGTACTGGGAGGTGATCACCAACCCGCAGGTGGTCGCAGCCTATAAAGTGACGCTGCTGTCGGCGTTTGTGGCATCGATTTTTAACGGCGTTTTCGGTCTGCTGATGGCGTGGATCTTAACCCGCTATCGCTTTCCGGGTCGCACGCTGCTTGATGCGCTGATGGATTTACCCTTTGCGCTGCCAACGGCAGTCGCCGGTTTAACGCTGGCCTCGCTCTTTTCCGTGAACGGTTTTTACGGTGAATGGCTGGCGAAGTTTGATATCAAAGTCACCTATACCTGGCTGGGGATTGCGGTGGCGATGGCCTTTACCAGCATTCCGTTTGTGGTGCGCACCGTGCAGCCGGTGCTGGAAGAGTTAGGCCCGGAATATGAAGAGGCGGCAGAAACGCTCGGCGCAACACGCTGGCAGAGTTTTCGCAAAGTGGTGCAGCCGGAACTATCTCCGGCGCTGGTGGCGGGTGTGGCGCTGTCGTTTACCCGCAGCCTCGGTGAGTTTGGCGCGGTGATTTTTATCGCCGGGAATATCGCCTGGAAAACAGAAGTGACGTCGCTGATGATCTTTGTTCGCTTACAGGAGTTTGATTACCCGGCGGCGAGCGCGATTGCCTCGGTGATCCTCGCGGCATCGCTGCTGTTGCTGTTCTCAATTAACACTCTGCAAAGTCGCTTTGGTCGGCGTGTGGTAGGTCATTAATGGCGGAAGTGACACAATTGAAGCGTTATGACGCGCGCCCGATTAACTGGGGCAAATGGTTTCTGATTGGCATCGGGATGCTGGTATCGGCGTTCATCCTGCTGGTACCGATGATTTATATCTTCGTACAGGCGTTCAGCAAAGGACTGATGCCGGTGTTACAAAATCTGGCCGATCCGGACATGCTGCACGCCATCTGGCTGACGGTGATGATCGCGTTGATTGCCGTACCGGTAAACCTGGTGTTCGGTATTCTGCTGGCCTGGCTGGTGACGCGCTTTAACTTCCCCGGACGCCAGCTATTGCTGACGCTGCTGGACATTCCGTTTGCCGTGTCGCCGGTGGTTGCTGGTCTGGTGTATCTGCTGTTCTACGGCTCTAACGGCCCGCTGGGCGGCTGGCTGGATGAACATAATCTGCAAATTATGTTCTCCTGGCCGGGTATGGTGCTGGTCACCATCTTCGTGACGTGTCCGTTTGTGGTGCGCGAGCTGGTGCCGGTAATGTTAAGTCAGGGCAGCCAGGAAGACGAAGCGGCGATTTTGCTTGGCGCGTCCGGCTGGCAGATGTTCCGTCGCGTCACGCTGCCGAACATCCGCTGGGCGCTGCTTTACGGCGTGGTGCTGACCAACGCCCGCGCGATTGGCGAGTTTGGCGCGGTGTCGGTGGTTTCTGGCTCGATTCGCGGCGAAACACTTTCGCTGCCGTTACAGATTGAATTGCTGGAGCAGGACTACAACACCGTTGGCTCCTTTACCGCCGCGGCGCTGTTGACGCTGATGGCGATTATCACCCTGTTTTTAAAGAGTATGTTGCAGTGGCGCCTGGAGAACCAGGAAAAACGCGCGCAGCAGGAGGAACATCATGAGCATTGAGATTGCCAATATTAAGAAGTCGTTTGGTCGCACCCAGGTGCTGAACGATATCTCACTGGATATTCCTTCTGGTCAGATGGTCGCGTTGCTGGGGCCGTCCGGTTCCGGAAAAACCACGCTGCTGCGCATTATTGCCGGGCTGGAGCATCAAACCAGCGGGCATATTCGCTTCCACGGTACCGACGTGAGCCGTCTGCACGCGCGGGACCGTAAAGTCGGTTTCGTGTTCCAGCATTACGCGCTGTTTCGCCATATGACGGTGTTTGACAATATCGCTTTTGGCCTGACGGTGTTGCCACGGCGTGAACGCCCGAATGCGGCGGCGATCAAAGCGAAAGTGACAAAATTGCTGGAGATGGTGCAGCTCGCGCATCTGGCGGATCGTTATCCGGCGCAGCTTTCCGGCGGCCAGAAACAGCGTGTGGCGCTTGCACGCGCGCTGGCTGTGGAACCGCAAATTTTGCTGCTTGATGAACCGTTTGGCGCGCTGGATGCGCAGGTGCGTAAAGAGCTGCGTCGCTGGCTGCGTCAACTGCATGAAGAACTGAAATTCACCAGCGTGTTCGTGACCCACGACCAGGAAGAGGCGACCGAAGTAGCCGATCGTGTAGTGGTGATGAGTCAGGGCAATATTGAACAAGCTGACGCACCGGATCAGGTATGGCGTGAACCGGCGACTCGTTTTGTGCTGGAGTTTATGGGCGAGGTAAACCGCCTGCAGGGAACCATTCGCGGCGGGCAGTTCCACGTTGGCGCACATCGCTGGCCGCTGGGATACACCCCCGCGTATCAGGGGCCGGTGGATCTCTTCCTGCGCCCGTGGGAAGTGGATATCAGCCGCCGTACCAGCCTCGATTCGCCGCTACCCGTACAGGTACTGGAAGCCAGCCCGAAAGGTCACTACACCCAATTAGTGGTGCAGCCGCTGGGGTGGTACAACGAACCGCTGACGGTCGTGATGCATGGCGACGATGCCCCGCAGCGTGGCGATCGTTTATACGTTGGTCTGCAACATGCGCGGCTGTATAACGGCGATGAGCGTATTGAAACCCGCGATGAGGAACTTGCTCTCGCACAAAGCGCCTGATAGGTTGAGTGAATGTTAAACGCCCGGAGGCGCTTCCCGCGATCCGGGCTTTTTAATGGCAAGGTTTTGTAACCTGTAGGTCTGATAAGACGCGTAAGCGTCGCATCAGGCAACACCACGTATGGACAGAGATCGTGAGTACATTAGAACAAACAATAGGCAATACGCCTCTGGTGAAGTTGCAGCGAATGGCGCCGGATAACGGCAGTGAAGTGTGGTTAAAACTGGAAGGCAATAACCCGGCGGGATCGGTAAAAGACCGTGCGGCGCTTTCGATGATTGTCGAGGCGGAAAAGCGCGGCGAGATTAAACCGGGTGATGTGCTGATCGAAGCCACCAGTGGTAACACCGGCATTGCGCTGGCAATGATTGCGGCGCTTAAAGGCTATCGCATGAAATTGCTGATGCCCGACAACATGAGCCAGGAACGCCGTGCGGCGATGCGTGCCTACGGTGCAGAACTGATTCTGGTCACCAAAGAACAGGGCATGGAAGGCGCACGCGATCTGGCGCTTGAAATGGCGAATCGCGGCGAAGGAAAGTTGCTCGATCAGTTCAATAATCCCGATAACCCTTACGCCCATTACACCACTACCGGGCCAGAAATCTGGCAGCAAACTGGCGGGCGTATTACCCATTTTGTCTCCAGCATGGGAACAACCGGCACTATCACCGGCGTGTCACGCTTTATGCGCGAACAATCCAAACCGGTGACCATTGTTGGCCTGCAGCCGGAAGAAGGCAGCAGTATTCCCGGCATTCGCCGCTGGCCTGCGGAATATCTGCCGGGGATTTTCAATGCTTCTCTGGTGGATGAGGTGCTGGATATTCATCAGCGCGATGCGGAAAACACCATGCGCGAACTGGCAGTGCGGGAAGGGATTTTCTGCGGCGTAAGCTCCGGCGGCGCGGTTGCCGGAGCACTGCGGGTGGCAAAAGCTAACCCTGGCGCGGTGGTGGTGGCGATCATCTGCGATCGTGGCGATCGCTACCTTTCTACCGGGGTGTTTGGGGAAGAGCATTTTAGCCAGGGGGCGGGGATTTAAGATTATTGCGCAGGCACCGTTTTATCCGTCTGCGCAATTAACGCATGTAAAAAAGGCTGTGCGTTCTCATCGCTCTTACCGGGCATCTTCACGATATACGGCTTCCCGGTAATCGATGACGACGAGGCCACCTTGTCAATAAACTGCTCGGCTGTATCAATGCGATTACGGGTATTGCCCAGCTTCAGGCGCAGATGAGAAACCGCTTCATCGCAGGTATGTTCATCACCGTTGCGCACAAATATCAAATCCTTTTTCTGTGCTAATCCCTCCAGCATGGCGTTGATACGGGCTTCTTCATGGGCCGTTAACTTCGCATAAGCGGGGAGTGTCATTAGCAGCGTAACGACCAGACAAATGATTTTCTTCACTGAATTACCTTATCCTTGTTTTGTAATAGCCGATTTGACTGCCAGAATCAGGTAAAGTTTCGGCTGGAATACGATGAGGATCATCGGCAAGGAGAAAAAATTAAATGAGTAGTTTGTTGTTGTTTAACGATAAGAGCAGGGCACTGCAGGCGGATATCGTTGCCGTGCAGTCGCAGGTAGTGTACGGCAGCGTAGGCAACAGCATTGCGGTGCCTGCTATCAAACAGAACGGCCTGAATGTCTTTGCCGTGCCGACGGTATTGCTGAGCAATACGCCGCATTATGACACTTTCTACGGTGGTGCGATTCCGGATGAATGGTTTAGCGGTTATTTGCGTGCGCTTCAGGAGCGTGATGCGCTGCGCCAACTTCGTGCTGTAACCACGGGCTATATGGGAACGGCATCGCAAATCAAAATCCTTGCCGAGTGGCTGACTGCGCTACGCAAAGACCATCCTGACCTATTGATCATGGTCGATCCGGTGATTGGCGATATTGATAGCGGAATTTATGTCAAACCTGACCTTCCCGAGGCGTATCGACAATATTTACTGCCGCTGGCACAGGGAATTACCCCCAATATCTTTGAGCTGGAAATCCTGACCGGTAAAGATTGCCGCGATCTCGACAGTGCCATTGCTGCCGCAAAAAGTCTGCTTTCAGACACATTAAAGTGGGTGGTGATTACCAGCGCCTCCGGCAATGAAGAAAATCAGGAGATGCAGGTGGTGGTGGTCAGTGCCGACAGCGTGAATGTCATTTCCCATTCCCGGGTTAAAACTGACCTGAAAGGGACTGGCGACCTGTTTTGTGCTCAGCTTATCAGTGGTTTGCTGAAAGGGAAGGCGTTAACCGATGCGGTACACCGCGCGGGGTTGCGCGTACTGGAAGTGATGCGCTATACCCAGCAGCATGAGAGCGATGAATTGATTTTGCCGCCTCTGGCTGAAGCATAAAAAAATGGCGCCGATGGGCGCCATTTTTCACTGCGGCAAGAATTACTTCTTGATGCGGATAACCGGGGTTTCACCCACGGTTACGCTACCGGACAGTTTGATCAGTTCTTTGATTTCGTCCATGTTGGAGATAACAACCGGAGTCAGGGTTGACTTGGCTTTCTCTTCCAGCAGCGGCAGATCAAATTCAATGACAGTATCACCAACTTTCACGCGCTGACCTTCTTCAGCAATACGCTTGAAGCCTTCGCCTTTCAGTTCAACGGTGTCGATACCGAAGTGGACGAACAGCTCAACGCCGCTATCAGATTCGATAGAGAACGCGTGGTTGGTTTCAAAGATTTTACCAATGGTGCCGTCTACAGGCGCGACCATTTTGTTACCCGTTGGTTTGATAGCAATGCCATCACCAACGATTTTTTCCGCAAAAACGACATCCGGCACGTCTTCGATATTGACGATCTCGCCAGAGAGCGGAGCAATGATCTCAATAGTTCCGGTATCCTTCTTGTCGTCGGAAACCAGAGATTTCAGTTTATCGAACAAACCCATGATCTTCTCCTAAGCAGTAAATTGGGCCGCATCTCGTGGATTAGCAGATTGTTTTTTCTTCAATGAACTTGTTAACCAGCGTCATTAACTCGTCCGTTGTCGGTTGAGCAAGAGCCTGCTCTGCTAACACCTTCGCATCTTCGAAGTTCGTGTTACGGATAATCTTCTTAATGCGCGGGATAGAAATGGCGCTCATAGAGAATTCGTCCAGACCCATCCCCAGCAACAGAAGTGTAGCACGTTCATCGCCAGCAAGCTCACCACACATGCCAGTCCATTTGCCTTCAGCATGAGAAGCATCAATAACTTGCTTGATCAAGTTCAGCACGGACGGTGACATTGGCTGGTAAAGGTGTGAAATCATATCATTACCACGGTCAACTGCCAGAGTGTACTGCGTTAAATCATTGGTGCCGATACTAAAGAAATCAACTTCTTTGGCTAAATGACGTGCAATTGTTGCGGCAGCCGGTGTTTCCACCATTACGCCGATTTCAATTGACTCGTCAAACGCTTTACCTTCGTCGCGCAGTTCCTGTTTGTAGATTTCGATCTCTTTGCGCAGTGCACGCACTTCTTCAACAGAGATGATCATCGGGAACATGATGCGCAATTTACCGAAAGCAGAGGCACGCAGGATAGCGCGGAGCTGATCGCGCAGGATCTCTTTACGATCCATCGCGATACGGATAGCGCGCCAGCCGAGGAACGGGTTCTCTTCTTTCGGGAAGTTCATGTATGGCAGCTCTTTGTCGCCGCCGATGTCCATGGTACGAACGATAACCGCCTGAGAGCCACACGCTTCAGCCACTGCTTTGTAAGCAGCAAACTGTTCTTCTTCAGTGGGCAGCGTGTCGCGGTCCATGAACAGGAACTCAGTACGATACAGACCAACGCCTTCAGCGCCGTTACGCTCTGCACCTTCAACGTCACGAACCGTACCAATGTTAGCGCACACTTCTACCTGGTGACCGTCCAGCGTAATAGCTGGCAGATCTTTCAGTTTAGCAAGCTCTGCTTTTTCAGAAGCCACTTGCTCCTGAACAGCGCGCATTTTATCAATAACTTCGTTGGTTGGATTGACGTAAACCTGATTATTTACGGCATCCAGAATCAGATAGTCGTCATTTTTCACCTGAGAGGTGACGCTACCGGTACCCACGATAGCAGGCAGTTCCAGAGAACGCGCCATGATAGAGGTGTGGGAAGTACGGCCACCCGCGTCGGTGATGAAACCCAGCACCTTCTTCAGGTTCAGCTGTGCGGTTTCGGACGGCGTCAGGTCAGCGGCAACCAGAATGACTTCATCCTGAATGGCGCTCAGGTCGATAATCTTCAGGCCCAGGATGTTGCGCAGCAGGCGCTTACCGATATCACGTACGTCAGCCGCACGTTCTTTCAGGTATTCATCATCCAGCTCTTCCAGGGCAGAAGCCTGACCTTCGATAACTTCATGAGCAGCTGCGTCAGCTGTCATGTGCTTATCTTTAATCAGGGCTATGATTTCCTGCTCCAGCTCCTCATCTTCGAGCAGCATAATATGCCCTTCAAAGATGGCTTCTTTTTCTTCACCGAACGTTTCACCAGCTTTCGTTTTGATCGTTTCCAGCTGGGCTGATGCCTTGGCACGACCGCTCAGAAAACGTTCAACTTCCTGATCAACCTGGTCGGCAGAAATTTTTTTCCGGTCAATGACAATTTCGTCTTCTTTCAGAAGCAGAGCTTTACCGAAAGCGATACCCGGGGATGCTAAAATGCCTGAAATCATAACCCTACCTTACTTGTGACTGATTTTTAAAAGAACCCGGGAAATTACTCGAGTTCCGCCATCAGTTTAACCAGATGTTCAACCGCTTTCTGCTCGTCTTCGCCTTCTGCGGAGATAGTCACAACGGTACCTTGAGTCAGGCCCAGAGTCTGCAGTTTAAACAGGCTTTTCGCGCTGGCGCTTTTGCCGTTGGAAGTCACAGTAATTTCAGAAGTGAAGCCCTTAGCTTCTTTTACAAACTGGGCAGCAGGGCGGGTGTGCAGACCGTTCGGAGCGGTAATGGTAACTTCTTGCTGGAACATTGTATTTCCCCAACTTATAGGTTTAGTGTTGTGGAACTAAAGTCTAGCCTGGCGGTTCGACTTTAGCCTGTATTGTTAGCGCCAGTTTTTAACAGACGCGACGCACGAAGAGCGTAATACAGTCCATTGCTGGCGGGTGTTGACCGCTGACGTTTCGTACGTCATTAAACATTATGCCGCTAAAGGAAGAATTGAACCAAATCATAAAATCGATTCAGCTTTGGCTTTTCCTGTAACGATTAATTTCGCGCATCAAAATAATTAGTCTGGTTAAATACCAGTTCCGACAGGCTGAATCAATGCCAGGAGGGGCGAAAGTTTGAAGCAGGCCACAAAAAAGCACCTAAAAAGGTGCTTTTTTACGCATTTTTTACAAGCTGGCATTACTGTTGCAGTTCTTTCTCAGTGAAAAGATCGGCAAACAATGCAGTGCTTAAATAACGCTCACCCGATGACGGCAGAATAACCACAATATTCTTATTGGTAAAGCTTTCATCTTCTTGTAGTTTCAACGCCGCAGCAACAGCTGCTCCAGAAGAGATACCAGCAAGAATGCCTTCTTCTTCCATCAGACGACGTGCGGTAGAAATGGCTTCTTCATTGGTGATGCCAATGACTTTGTCGACCAGCTTGAGATCAAGGTTAGCCGGGATAAAACCAGCGCCAATACCCTGAATTTTATGCGGACCAGGTTTAATCTCTTCACCTGCCAGCGCCTGGGCGATAACTGGAGAATCGGTTGGCTCAACGGCGACAGAGATAAGATCGGTCTTGCCTTTGGTGCCTTTAATGTAGCGGCTGACGCCAGTCAGCGTACCGCCAGTCCCAACGCCAGCAATAAATACATCAACCTGACCGTCGGTATCTTCCCAGATCTCCGGACCGGTGGTTTTTTCATGAATTTCAGGGTTTGCCGGATTGCTGAATTGTTGCAGCAGCAGGTATTTCTCTGGATTGCTGGCGACAATTTCTTCTGCTTTTTGGATTGCGCCTTTCATGCCTTTAGCACCTTCGGTCAGCACCAGGTTTGCACCTAACGCTTTCAGCAGCTTGCGGCGTTCAATACTCATGGTTTCTGGCATGGTCAGGGTAAGTTTGTAACCGCGAGCGGCAGCTACATAGGCCAGTGCAATCCCGGTATTACCGCTGGTTGGTTCAACCAGTTCAACGCCTGGTTTCAGCACGCCGCGCTTTTCGGCATCCCAAATCATGTTGGCACCGATACGGCACTTAACGCTGAAGCTGGGGTTACGAGATTCCACCTTCGCCAGAATGCGTCCGTTACCGATGCGATTCAGGCGAACCAGCGGCGTGTGACCGATAGTCAGCGAGTTATCTTCAAAAATCTTACTCATGGCCTGTCCTTAACTGTATGAAATTGGGATACAACAGGTAGCATACCCGCTCAGAGAATATGCGGAAGTAAGGATTTAGCATATCTATATGCAGAAGGGAAATAATGACATGCAAGATGGAATAAGGGGCGGCATAAGCCACCCCTGTTTCACACAAACGGTTTACAAAATAACCTGTAGATTGTTACCGCCACATGGCGTGTTTATCGCGATAGCAATCGACCCACATCGCCGTCGCGCCACAAACGGCAACGGGCATAATGAACAGATTAAGCAGCGGGATCATCGTAAACAGGCTGGTTAAAGCACCAAACTGCATATTGGTGATTTTGCGTGTGCGCAGGGCGGTGCGCATCTCTTTAAACGGCACTTTGTGGTTATCGAAGGGGTAATCACAATACTGGATGGCTAACATCCAGGCGCTAAACAGGAACCACAGTACCGGCGCGACGGTTTGCCCAATGCCAGGGATGAAGTAAAGAATTAGCAATACAATTGCGCGGGGCAGATACCAGGCAAATTTTTGCCATTCGCGTTTCATGATTCGCGGCACATCTTTCATGATACCGAAAATTCCGGTATCTGGCGGTGTAGCGCCAGTCAGTCTTGCTTCCAGTTGTTCAGCCAATAAACCGTTGAACGGAGCAGCAATCCAGTTAGCAATCGTTGAGAAGAAATAGCCAAACACTAACAGCACAGAGATGACAGCCAGGGGCCACAACAGATAGCTCAGCCATTGTAACCAGTCCGGAACATAACTCATGAGCGTCGGGATCCAGACATCGAGTTGCGTAAAGAGCCACCAGAATGCGCCCCCCATCAACAAAATATTGACCAGCAGCGGTAAAATAACGAAACGCCGAATCCCAGGTTGCAAGACGAGCTTCCAGCCTTGCGCAAAATAGTAAAAACCGCTGCGTGGGGCAGATGTGAATGATGAAACCATAATCAGGATGAGCTCCTTTTGACCAATCCCAGGAAAATTCTGCGTATTTTACCGGGTAATTGCGCAATGGACAGTTAGGATATGTTCGAAAAAACAGCAAAAAGCACGATTTCATCTATCTTTGTGCTGTGAAAGTTAATAGTGCACTTGCACTTGAGGTAATCGGCAAATACTCTTAGTGAGTAAATGTTTGCCGTGGTGGCAAGGTGTTAGAACAACAGAGAATATAATGATGCAGGATTTGCGTCTGATATTAATCATTGTTGGCGCGATCGCCATAATCGCTTTACTGGTACATGGTTTCTGGACCAGCCGTAAAGAACGATCTTCTATGTTCCGCGATCGGCCATTAAAACGAATGAAGTCAAAACGTGACGACGATTCTTATGACGAGGATGTCGAAGATGATGAGGGCGTTGGTGAGGTTCGTGTTCACCGCGTGAATCATGCCCCGGCTAACGCCCAGGAGCATGAGGCTGCTCGTCCGTCGCCGCAACACCAGTACCAACCGCCTTATGCGTCTGCGCAGCCGCGTCAACCGGTCCAGCAGCCGCCTGAAGCGCAGGTACCGCCGCAACATGCTCCGCGTCCAACGCAGCCGGTGCAGCAACCTGTGCAGCAGCCTGCCTATCAGCCGCAGCCTGAACAGCCGTTGCAGCAGCCTGTTTCGCCACAGGTCGCGTCAGCGCCGCAGCCAGTGCATTCAGCACCGCAACCAGCACAACAGGCTTTCCAGCCTGCAGAGCCTGTAGCGGCACCACAGCCTGAGCCTGTAGCGGAACCGGCTCCAGTTATGGATAAACCGAAGCGCAAAGAAGCGGTGATTATCATGAACGTCGCGGCGCATCACGGTAGCGAGCTAAACGGTGAACTGCTTCTTAACAGCATTCAACAAGCGGGCTTCATTTTTGGCGATATGAACATTTACCATCGTCATCTTAGCCCGGATGGCAGCGGCCCGGCGTTATTCAGCCTGGCGAATATGGTGAAACCGGGAACCTTTGATCCTGAAATGAAGGATTTCACTACTCCGGGTGTCACTATCTTTATGCAGGTACCGTCTTACGGTGACGAGCTGCAGAACTTTAAGCTGATGCTGCAATCTGCGCAGCATATTGCCGATGAAGTGGGCGGTGTAGTGCTTGACGATCAGCGCCGTATGATGACTCCGCAGAAATTGCGCGAGTACCAGGACATCATCCGCGAAGTCAAAGACGCCAACGCCTGATACACTTAAGGCAAATTAACTCCTCTTCGAACCCCCGCTTGTCGGGGGTTTTTAGCATTGATGGTGCGATATGGAATCAATCGAACAACAACTGACAGAACTGCGAACGACGCTTCGCCATCATGAATATCTTTATCATGTGATGGATGCGCCGGAAATTCCCGACGCTGAATACGACAGGCTGATGCGCGAACTGCGCGAGCTGGAAACCAAACATCCAGAACTGATTACGCCTGATTCGCCTACCCAACGTGTAGGTGCAGCGCCGCTGGCGGCTTTCAGCCAGATCCGCCATGAAGTGCCAATGCTGTCGCTGGATAACGTTTTTGATGAAGAAAGCTTTCTTGCTTTCAACAAACGTGTGCAGGACCGTCTGAAAAGCAACGAGAAAGTCACCTGGTGCTGTGAGCTGAAGCTGGATGGTCTTGCCGTCAGTATTCTGTATGAAAATGGCGTTTTAGTCAGTGCCGCGACGCGTGGCGATGGCACCACCGGGGAAGATATTACGTCTAATGTGCGTACTATTCGCGCCATTCCGCTGAAGCTACACGGAGAGAATATCCCGGCGCGTCTGGAAGTGCGTGGTGAAGTGTTCCTGCCGCAGGCGGGGTTCGAAAAGATTAACGAAGATGCGCGACGCACGGGCGGGAAAGTGTTTGCTAACCCACGTAATGCGGCAGCTGGTTCACTGCGTCAGCTTGATCCGCGTATTACAGCGAAGCGACCGCTCACTTTCTTCTGCTACGGCGTCGGTGTTCTGGAAGGTGGCGAGCTGCCGGATACTCATCTTGGCCGTTTACTGCAATTTAAAAAGTGGGGTTTGCCGGTCAGCGATCGGGTAACGCTTTGTGAATCGGCGGAAGAAGTGCTGGCGTTCTACCACAAAGTAGAAGAAGACCGTCCGACGCTGGGCTTTGATATCGACGGCGTGGTGATTAAGGTCAACTCACTGGCACAGCAGGAGCAGCTTGGCTTTGTCGCGCGTGCCCCGCGCTGGGCGGTAGCGTTTAAATTCCCGGCGCAGGAACAGATGACCTTTGTGCGTGACGTCGAGTTTCAGGTTGGGCGTACTGGCGCGATTACGCCTGTTGCGCGTCTGGAACCTGTCCATGTTGCTGGCGTGTTGGTGAGTAACGCTACACTGCATAATGCTGACGAAATCGAACGTCTTGGTTTACGCATTGGCGATAAAGTGGTGATTCGCCGCGCAGGCGATGTGATCCCGCAGGTGGTTAACGTCGTGCTTTCTGAACGCCCGGAAGATACCCGTGAGGTTGTATTCCCGACGCATTGTCCGGTATGTGGTTCTGACGTCGAGCGTGTGGAAGGTGAAGCGGTTGCCCGCTGTACCGGTGGCCTGATTTGCGGTGCGCAGCGTAAAGAGTCTCTGAAACACTTTGTTTCCCGCCGTGCGATGGATGTTGACGGAATGGGCGACAAAATCATCGATCAACTGGTTGAAAAAGAATATGTCCACACTCCGGCGGATCTGTTCAAACTCACCGCAGGCAAACTGACCGGACTGGAGCGTATGGGGCCGAAATCGGCACAAAACGTGGTTAACGCGCTGGAAAAAGCGAAAGAAACCACCTTTGCCCGCTTCCTCTATGCACTTGGCATCCGTGAAGTCGGCGAGGCTACCGCAGCAGGTCTGGCGGCATATTTCGGCACGCTGGAAGCGCTGGAAGCCGCGTCGATTGAAGAGCTGCAAAAGGTGCCTGATGTTGGAATTGTCGTTGCCTCCCACGTTCACAACTTCTTTGCCGAAGAAAGCAACCGCAATGTCATCAGCGAGCTGTTGGCGGAAGGTGTTCACTGGCCTGAGCCGATCGTTATCAATGCGGAAGAGATTGACAGTCCGTTTGCTGGTAAAACCGTGGTGCTTACGGGCAGCTTAAGCCAGATGTCGCGTGATGACGCTAAAGCTCGACTGGTCGAACTGGGGGCGAAAGTCGCGGGCAGCGTGTCGAAGAAAACCGATCTGGTGATAGCGGGTGAAGCTGCAGGATCTAAACTGGCGAAGGCGCAGGAACTGGGCATTGAAGTCATCGACGAAACGGAAATGCTGCGTTTGCTGGGTAGCTGAGATGGAAAAAGAGCAGCTGATTGAAATAGCCAATACGATAATGCCGTTTGGCAAGTACAAAGGGCGTCGCTTAATCGACCTGCCGGAGGAGTATCTGCTGTGGTTTGCCCGCAAAGATGAGTTCCCTGCAGGGAAGCTCGGTGAGCTAATGCAAATCACGCTGCTGATTAAAAACGAGGGGCTGACGCAACTGGTCCAGCCCCTGAAGCGTCCGCTTTAAGCTTTATCGGCGCTGCTTTCCTGCTGCGCCTGTAACTGTTCGGTCTGGCGTTTGTATCGACGCGCCAGCACCGCACAGACCATCAATTGGATCTGATGGAAAATCATCAGGGGCAGCACCATCATACCGATCACCGATGTGGGGAACAGAATGTTTGCCATCGGGATGCCATTTGCCAGACTCTTTTTCGAACCACAAAAGACGATAGTAATTTCATCTGCCTTATTGAAGCCCAGTCGGCGTGCCATAAAGACGTTAACTACAATCACGATAGCCAGAAGAACGCAACTGACCACCACGATAAACAGCAATGATCCCCAGCCAACTTTGTGCCAGATACCGTTAACGACGGCTTCGCTGAATGCCGTATAAACCACCAACAGAATGGACGTCTGGTCAGTTTTCGCAATCCATTTTTTATTACGCGACACCCAGTCACCAATCCACGGCCGGGAAAGATGCCCCAACACAAATGGCAGCAACAGTTGCAGCATAATTTTACCGACCTGCTCAAGGCTGCCCCCTGCACCGTGAACATTCATCACCAGACCAACCAGCAATGGTGAAAGGAAAATCCCCAGCAGGCTGGATGCTGACGCAGAACAAACCGCCGCCGCGACGTTACCGCCCGCCATTGACGTGAAGGCGATTGCAGACTGCACGGTCGCGGGGAGAATGCACAAGTAGAGAAAACCGGAGTAGAGCATCGGGTCGACATTTACCGGTTTCCACCAGGCAAACAGCACGCCCAGAATCGGAAACAGCACGAAGGTGCTGCACATTACCCACAAATGCAGTCGCCAGTGACCACCGCCAGCAATAATTGCCTCACGCGACAACTTCGCGCCGTGCATAAAGAACAGCAGAGCAATCGCTGCAGTGGTCAGATTTTCAAAGAAGGGGACGAAATCGCCTCTGGCCGGAAAGAAAGATGCCAGCAACACCACCGTGATCAGGGTTAAGGTGAAAGGATCGAGGATACGAAAAAGTTTCATAAAGACTCCAGATGATCGATGGTTCTATTGTGCTTCTTCCAGTTTGAGAAATAAAATTGATTTATTGCATCCATTCATGAAAAAAACAGATGAATTATTCTTTAAAGCAATTAAAGGTTTTCGTCACAGTAGCGCAGGAGAAAAGTTTTAGTCGTGCAGGAGAGCGTATCGGCCTGAGCCAGTCGGCAGTGAGTCACAGTGTGAAGGAGCTGGAAAATCATACTGGTGTTCGCCTGCTGGACAGAACCACGCGTGAAGTGGTGCTTACAGATGCAGGGCAGCAGTTGGCTTTGCGTCTTGAGCGACTGCTGGATGAACTTAACAGCACGTTGCGCGATACCGGGCGTATGGGGCAACAACTGAGCGGAAAAGTTCGGGTCGCTGCCAGCCAGACCATTTCCGCGCATCTTATTCCGCAATGCATTGCTGAAAGCCATCGCCGCTATCCAGATATTCAGTTTGTCCTGCACGATCGTCCGCAGCAGTGGGTGATGGAAAGTATTCGCCAGGGAGATGTCGATTTTGGCATCGTCATCGATCCAGGCCCAGTGGGCGATCTGCAATGTGAAGCGATTCTTTCCGAGCCTTTCTTTCTGCTTTGCCATCGCGATAGCGCTTTGGCCGTGGAAGATTATGTCCCCTGGCAGGCATTACAGGGAGCGAAATTGGTGTTGCAGGATTACGCGTCAGGCAGCCGACCGCTGATTGACGCAGCGCTGGCGCGCAACGGTATTCAGGCGAATATTGTGCAGGAGATTGGTCATCCGGCGACGCTGTTCCCGATGGTAGCCGCAGGCATCGGCATCAGTATTCTTCCCGCACTGGCGCTACCATTGCCTGAAGGTAGCCCACTGGTGGTAAAGCGCATTACGCCAGTGGTTGAACGCCAGTTGATGCTGGTGCGCAGGAAGAACCGTTCACTTTCCACCGCCGCACAAGCGTTATGGGACGTAGTACGAGACCAGGGCAATGCGCTAATGGCTGGGCGGGAAGGGGATCCGTTGTATCAGATATAGAGTGAATTCATACTGCCGGGAGCTCCGGCAGTAATCAATCAGAAATTAAATTTGATGGAGTAGATTATCGCATCCTGGTAAAAATCTTCGCCCAGTTTGTCATCCGCATAACGATACTGAATCCCTGTGGTGATGTGTGAAGTTGCATTCCACCAAAGTGCGACGGCACCGTTCAGACCTTCTTTGCCGCCATTACCTGCCGCGTAGGTGGCATCACGATCAAACTCGTACTCGTTCCAGTTGGTGAGGGTGAATTTCTCACTGCCCAGCATAAAGCTGTAACCTGCAACCCAACCGGCGACATAACCGTTATCGCCGGTATAATAGGTTTGGTCTGTATAGCGTTTTGCAAAGAACGGTTTGAACCACCAACCGCTGCCGGTGAAATTGTAGCCGATCCCGTAAAGGAACATATCGTCATGGAAATTCACACGATTCGCAGAACCGTAGGTGCCATACGCATGCAAGTAGAGATTAAATCCGGTGTCACCCAGGTAAATACGGTTGGTATTTTTAAATGTATAACGCTGCTCGCTACCCGGTTTATCATGACGATCATTATAAAAGTTTTCCCAGTCGAAGAACCCGTACATTTCTCCCCAACTAAAGTTAGCGCCGCCTTCCAGTTCCAGATATCCAAAATCATCTTTGTGTGATTTGGTCGACGATTTCTCAGTGGTTCTGCTAGTCCAGTCAAGATAATGAATACCTATATCAGCAAAACCGCCTTTAAATTCTGCATGGGATACTGCTGGTATCGCCAATACAGAAGAGAGTGTCAGAGTAAAAAGATGTTTTTTCATAGCATAATTCCCTATGCCGATCGTTATTAGTTGATTGCTTAATAAAAGGTTGATTAAAAGCGGCATATTGTTAATGCAAGGGAAAGGAGAGTACCAATACAGTTTTTTCAGCCTATTAATAGTGAAAAAATATAAATATATCGATATCGAATAACTATCGGATACATGAAAAAAGTGTATTGGTATGAGGTAGGGCAATCTCGTTATAAAAAGGCGTTAGATTCCACCCTACAAAAAAAGGATATATATGTATCAGGCTCAGTTTTCTCATAACCCACTGTATTGCGTAGATATTATCAAGACTTATAAACCTGATTTCACGCCACGAGTGGCCTTTATTTTAGGTTCCGGGCTGGGCGCGCTGGCCGATCAGATTGAGAACGCGGTCGCAATTTCCTACGAAAAGCTGCCTGGGTTCCCGGTAAGTACCGTACACGGTCATGCGGGTGAGCTGGTGCTGGGTTATCTCCAGGGGGTGCCAGTGGCGTGTATGAAAGGTCGCGGACATTTCTACGAAGGTCGTGGGATGACCATCATGACGGATGCAATCCGTACCTTTAAGTTGCTGGGCTGCGAGTTGCTGTTCTGCACCAATGCGGCTGGCTCACTGCGCCCTGAAGTGGGGGCCGGCAGTCTGGTCGCATTGAAAGATCACATCAACACCATGCCGGGAACGCCGATGGTGGGTCTTAATGATGAACGTTTTGGTGAGCGCTTCTTCTCGCTGGCGAATGCCTACGATGCGGAATACCGCGCACTGTTACAAAAAGTGGCGAAAGAAGAGGGGTTCCCTCTGACGGAGGGCGTGTTCGTCTCATATCCGGGGCCGAATTTCGAGACTGCGGCGGAAATTCGCATGATGCAAATTATTGGTGGGGATGTTGTTGGTATGTCTGTGGTGCCTGAGGTTATTTCAGCTCGCCATTGCGAACTTAAAGTCGTTGCGGTCTCTGCGATTACCAACATGGCGGAAGGTCTGAGTGACGTGAAGCTTTCTCATGCCCAAACGCTGGCAGCAGCGGAACTCTCAAAGCAAAACTTTATTAATCTTATTTGCGGCTTTCTGCGCAAAATTGCCTGAGTAAAACAACAATAAACGGCCTCACTGAGTGAGGCCATATGATGCGACAAGGAAACGATTATGAGCATCGCTTTGCGCTTAAAGGTAATGTCCTTTTTGCAATATTTTATCTGGGGGAGCTGGCTGGTTACCCTCGGTTCTTACATGATTAATACCCTTCATTTTACCGGCGCAAATGTCGGTATGGTCTATAGCTCCAAAGGGATTGCTGCGATTATTATGCCTGGCATTATGGGGATTATCGCGGATAAATGGCTGCGTGCGGAACGTGCATACATGCTGTGTCACCTGGTGTGTGCGGGCGTACTTTTTTATGCGGCATCCGTAACTGATCCGGATATGATGTTTTGGGTGATGTTAGTCAATGCGATGGCGTTTATGCCGACTATTGCGTTATCGAACAGCGTCTCTTATTCCTGTCTTGCCCAGGCAGGGCTTGACCCGGTGACCGCTTTCCCGCCCATTCGCGTTTTTGGTACGGTGGGGTTCATTGTCGCCATGTGGGCAGTAAGCCTGCTGCATCTGGAATTGAGTAGTCTGCAACTGTATATCGCGTCCGGTGCGTCATTGCTGCTGTCGGCTTATGCGTTGACTTTGCCGAAGATTCCGGTTGCGGAGAAAAAAGCGACTACATCGCTTGCCAGCAAGCTGGGTCTGGATGCCTTCGTGCTGTTTAAAAATCCACGCATGGCTATCTTTTTCCTCTTCGCCATGATGCTGGGTGCGGTGCTGCAAATTACCAACGTTTTTGGCAACCCGTTCCTGCATGATTTCGCCCGTAATCCTGAGTTTGCTGATAGCTTCGTGGTGAAATACCCGTCCATTTTACTGTCAGTTTCACAGATGGCTGAAGTCGGTTTCATTCTGACGATACCGTTCTTTTTGAAGCGTTTCGGTATTAAAACCGTCATGCTGATGAGTATGGTGGCGTGGACGCTGCGCTTTGGCTTCTTTGCCTATGGCGATCCATCACCAACCGGGTTTATTTTGCTGTTGCTGTCGATGATTGTTTACGGTTGTGCATTCGATTTCTTCAATATTTCTGGTTCGGTCTTTGTCGAACAGGAAGTTGATTCCAGCATTCGTGCCAGCGCCCAGGGCCTTTTTATGACGATGGTAAATGGCGTCGGCGCATGGGTTGGCTCGATTCTGAGCGGTATGGCAGTGGATTACTTCTCGGTGGATGGCGTAAAAGACTGGCATACCATTTGGCTGATGTTTGCAGGGTATGCTCTTTTCCTCGCAGTGATATTTTTCTTTGGGTTTAAATATAACCATGACCCTGAAAAGATAACGCATCGTTCAGTTACACATTAAAAGGATTCGCAGCTCTGTTCCTTGGGGCTGCTTTTATGATAAAGGTTAATTAGTGAAAGATATTTTATTTTCTTCTGGCGTTGGTTTTGGCATTGGTGCTTTGTTTACAATCGTGCGATTACCTATTCCTGTTCCAAATGTATTGCCGGGTATATTATCCATCGTGTTTATGTATATCGGATATCTGGTGGTGAAATACTTTATGCCATGATAATTTAATACGATGTATTTTTTATATGGAGCACTTAATTATGGAACGCGTATATAGAACAGATCTTAAGTTGCTCCGTTATTTTCTTGCCGTAGCGGAAGAGTTGCATTTTGGTCGCGCAGCAGCGCGTTTAAATATGTCTCAGCCTCCGCTCAGTATTCATATTAAAGAGCTGGAAAATCAACTCGGTACGCAGCTTTTTATTCGCCATTCGCGCAGCGTCGTACTGACACACGCGGGCAAAATCTTGATGGAAGAATCGCGTCGATTGCTGGTGAATGCAAATAATATATTGGCTCGGGTTGAACAAATAGGTCGGGGAGAAGCAGGGCGGATTGAACTCGGGGTTGTGGGAACGGCAATGTGGGGACGGATGCGCCCGGTTATGCGGCGATTCCTTAGAGAAAATCCTAACGTTGAAGTTCTGTTTCGCGAAAAGATGCCAGCGATGCAAATGGCCTTGCTGGAACGCCGCGAACTTGATGCCGGGATCTGGCGAATGGCGACAGAACCACCGACTGGTTTTACCAGCTTACGGTTGCATGAATCGGCGTTTCTGGTGGCGATGCCTGAAGAGCATCATCTCTCATCATTTTCCACCGTCCCGCTGGAAGCGCTACGTGACGAGTATTTCGTTACAATGCCGCCCGTGTACACTGACTGGGATTTTTTGCAGCGAGTTTGCCAGCAGGTGGGATTTTCACCGGTTGTTATTCGCGAAGTTAATGAACCGCAAACGGTACTCGCCATAGTCAGTATGGGTATTGGTATCACATTGATAGCGGACAGCTACGCGCAGATGAACTGGCCCGGTGTCATATTCCGTCCGCTCAAAGAACGCATCCCGGCAGACTTATATATTGTTTATGAAACGCAGCAGGTGACGCCCGCGCTGGTTAAACTGCTGGCGGCGTTGGCGCAGTAGATGAGAGGCACGGGAACTGCCGGACATAGTTGGTCTGATAAGCGAAGCGCATCAGGCAATTTCGCAAATTGCAGATAGCAAAAAAGCGCCTTTAGGGCGCTTTTTTACATTGGTGGGTCGTGCAGGATTCGAACCTGCGACCAATTGATTAAAAGTCAACTGCTC